>Ga0310121_10001439_pt1 | contig 24376 bp, 17 predicted proteins | sample CB27_Tmax_986_MG_FD_203504 | JGI IMG/M metagenome (GOLD analysis project Ga0310121, IMG submission 203504) | Marine microbial communities from Western Arctic Ocean, Canada - CB27_Tmax_986 | ecosystem: Environmental > Aquatic > Marine > Oceanic | place: Canada: Western Arctic Ocean | collected...
CCCCCAATGGACGGCGAAGACGCGGTCGGGATCGATCGCCGAAACGCCCGACACTTGCCCCCAGTGCCACGTCGCGTCGTGGTTCGGCGCCGGCTTCCACCAATCGACCGCGGGCATGTACTCGCCGTTCCGGTCGTCGCCGCCCACGGTCCCGGTGCCGCTCGAGGAATCCGTCCGGTTTTCACCTACGCAGCCCGCGAAGGTCGCCACCCAGACGCCGAGAACCAGCATCGAAAAGGCGTATCGACGGTCCATGACTGTTGCTCCTGTCGCTGGAAGCGGAGCAGCGAGAGTTAGTAACAAGGCTTTCTTTACCGGACCATCCTCCACCAGAAGTGCTCTCGCAACGTACTAGCCTGATCGGACGAGCAAAACCGTGTTTATGGGTTCAGCGTCAGCGGTGGTGAAATAGGGGGGGTGCCCCACTGGGGTCGCGCTTATCGGGGAAAGGGACCCGCCCCAGCTACCAAATATTTTTCGGGGAACGGCGGTTCACTGGCGGCGATGTGCCAATGAGGGGGGCCGTCGGGGTCGCCAGGCCCGAAGCCGAGCCCTCTGAATCAACAGACCGGCAATGACGAGGACCTCGGAAACCGGAGGCAATATCGGGGTACGCCTAAGTTCGACATCATCGCCAACCCAGGAGGAACACGTTGTCCAGCCCAATGATCACGATCCGCTAAATTGTTTTCAGAAAACGGCGTTTCAGAATGACGCTCCGATGTGTATGTACTTCAGCCCTCCGAATATCAGAATTGAAACAAATGTTCGTTCCCTGGCCATTGGGTAGGTGCGCTAGATAGGGCTGGTTGTTGCTGACTGCTCTGGCTCGAGGGGCATCTGGTGGCTTATCCCCCTCTGCTGCGCGCGTTTGCGATGGCGATTTCAAATGTTCATTTCAAATCGGCTTCAAGGCGAGCTGCACCTTCTTCAGCAGTGATACGCCCGTCTGCTATGGCAGCATTCATCTCGGCCTCCATCCACCGTCCCCTTTCAATCACTGCGAGCCAGTACTCGGCCTGTGTTCCAGTCAGCGAGCTATTTGCGATGGCGGACTCGGTAGGATTGATTAATCCTCACTCCGGTCAAAAAATAAACCCGACGTTCGCTATTCGTATCGTTGGTATAAACTCAAACAATTCGTCCTGTGGAGCTCCGATGAGTCGCTTTAGGCCAAATCCAAGGCCAACATAGAAGTTGTCGTTTGGTCCTAGAACAAAACTACGATTCAGATCAAAGCCGTAACCGAAGTAGGTCCCACCGTCTACCGCGGTAAGGCCCATCTTCGCACCAAATGCCCATCCGACAGGAGCGTTGTACGTCCGGGTGCGGTTACTGCCTGGGTAAAACCGCCAGAACACGTCAAAGTTGACATATTGGTGAGTTTCGTACCCGGGTTCAGGTTCATTAGCCCAATCGTAGATGGGATAGCCGTCTTCGTCTGTCCCTATAATCGGGGGGTCCTGATGTATATACTCTTCGTTTTTTATGGTGGATCCCCCAAAGCCAATTGTGGTGGTCGGAGAGATGACACGCTCGTACTCCGCATTGAAGAGCTCGAACAGAAGTCCAAACGGGTTGGCCGAAATGACGTTCCGCGGCTGAAACTCTTCACGTTGTTGAGCGGTGAGTGGCAGACCTGACAATCCGAAGATCAGGATAGCTAGAGCAACCACAGAGCTTGAAGGATTCACCTTAGCCATTGTCCTTTTCTCCTTTCGGCAACCTTATCTGGTGAGTCGGACGAACCATTCTCCATAGTACAGAAGGGACCGTCTAATTGCCCAAAATACGATAGGGGCTGAGGTGAGTACCATAGATATACGCCGCATACTTAACAATCACGTGATCCGGCCGAAGCACAAGGACTACGACACAGGAAGCGCAAAACAGTGTTGTATAGTCCGGTGGTAGGTGCGGTGAAATAGGGGGCTTACTTATCGGGAAAGGTGACCCGACACACCTACCAAATCTTTTTTTCAGAGGTGCCGCTACTCAGTCTTCCATCGAATGACGGTGGCGGAGATGCGTTGGACAGCCTGAAAACGCCGCCGAGGCTACGGAGCTAGTCGGACCTCAAAGCCGAGATCGCGGAGGACTGCGGTCATTTGATCGGCCTGGTCCATGGGGAATTCATACCGACTCCCCGGCGGCAGCATTGACCACACACGACCATAGGCTTCAACAAATGGCTCTGGTAGACCATCGAAGATGAGTTGCAGCCACGAGGGGTAGTCTCCACAACTCCAACCATCCAACTGCTCGGCGTGGCGATGTTCCCGAAGCGTCCCCGGGGGAGTCCTCCCCGGGGTACCAAGACCCAGGTGGCCCCCCGGTATGGACCGGTTTCTGGGACACGCTTGCCGCGTTAGTTTCCCCCCATGACACCGTCCCGGAACCCGACCGATCGACCTCGACGCCTCCACTTCATCACGTTCTGTGGGGCGATGGTCCTGGCCTCCACGCTCTCGTGTGAAGGACTTCCTACTAGCGCGGAGCAGTTCAGCGGCATGGGTGAGCTTTCGGTCACGCCGGCCAGCGGCCTGCTCGTGGGCGTTGGAGCGACTGGGCAATTCGAGGCCGAAGTTATTCCGTCGGAGACAGCGATGACGATTAACTGGTCTTCGGACAATCCCGCCGTGGCCACAGTGAGTGCTGGTGGTGTGGCGACGGCAGTCGACACCGGGACCACCCTCGTGATCGCGAACAGCCTCGGATTCGGTTCTGGAACCGCTCTACTAGAGGTTTGGGTACCGCCTGAAGTGGAGAGCTACGAGGCTGGTGAGACCCACTTTGGGAGAGCCTCCTACACCGAGTACGTCGTGGGCGACCTTCCGATCGTTATCAGTGCACCCCACGGCGGGGCCATGGTCCCTGAGGAGATCACGGACCGTACGTACGGGACCACGGGTCGTGACCGTAATACTCAGGAGTTGTCCCGCAGCATCCGTGAGGCTCTGATCGAGCTGACAGGCCGAGCTCCGCATATGATCGTGAGCCGGCTCCGTCGCACCAAACTGGATCCCAACCGGGAGATTACTGAAGCGGCGCAGGGTAATCCGTTCGCCGAGAACGCCTGGTCCGAATTTCAGGGTTCGATCGAGGTGGCTGAAGACATCGTCACCCGGGATTTCGGATCGGGGCTTTACCTTGATATTCACGGGCACGGACACGACATCGCCCGTGTCGAGCTTGGATACCTGCTTTCCCGGAACGATCTGACTCGCTCTGACGCGGCTCTGAACGCCTCGAGCTTCGACGCGAAAAGCAGCGTACGTGCACTCGCTGGTACAGTCGATATCACCTTCGCCCAGTTGATCCGTGGTCCTGCGAGTTTGGGCGCGTTGCTGCAAGAGAGGGGGACCCGTAGCGTACCTAGCACAGCCGACCCGGATCCCGACGGAGGCGCCTACTTCTCGGGTGGCTATAACACGGCACGTCACGGTTCCCGAGACGGCGGCACCATCAGCGGGATCCAGTTGGAGCACCACTTTCCGGGGCTGCGGGACACAGTGCAGAACCGAAACGCGTACGCGACTATGCTGGCCGACGCGCTGGTCGTCTACTTAGAAGTCCACTTCGGGCTGACTGTATCCGGCCCCGGCAGTTAGCTTGGCAACCAGAATCCCGGAAGCCTAAGCTGGAACGGCGCCCATCCTCCTAAACGACTGATCTCCCTTGGTGCGGGTTCAGGTGCCCGGAATCATCAGGTGGGCTGTGGTCGTCCCGGCGTCCATGATCCAAGCGGCACCCGATCTGCCGTTCTCGGGGAAACCACTGTTCGCCATGGTCGCTCCCGGCATGGCGATGGTAATGTGCGTCCGCGCACTAGCCTCATCGCGACCGTTCATGGAGATGAACGGGGACCCGAATACGGGCGGCACGCGTGTGCCGTTCGCCTCGGCAGCGGCTACCATCGCGTTTACTCCGTCTCTGTCGGCGGCTTCGGCCGAGAACTTACGGCTCTGCGCCACCCTCTCTAGGTTCCCCAGAACCGTGCACTGCGAGGCGAAGGGCGGCCGGCCTTCGTCACTGGAGCGATCATAACAGACCATCCTGTTCGAACCCTCCTGCAAGGTTTCGTACGAGTGGTCGTCGTTCCACATGATGACGGTGGCTTCGTCACGGGCCCTGTTGGGCGCCGCGGCTAGAGCGCGATCGATCGTTTCCTGGGTGCTTTGAGCTTCAGCACCGACCGAGACCGCCATCAAGGCGAAGACGGCGAGAATGATACGTTTCATCTGATTGACCTCCAATGGACCGTGTTACACTAGACCCGGCACCCCTCACTACGGCCATGCCGGAGGGCCTGCATAGTAGGGGTCACCCTCCTTCTTGGCGAGGGCCATAAACGGGGTGGTTGGAGTCGTCCCTCGTCAGCGCCCTTCCCAGTCGATGTCAGAGAGCCGAGCAAGGGCGAGCTGGAGCGCCTGCGTGCCGTTTCGGCCGCCGCCCTGTGCCTTGAGCGCGGTGTAAAGCTGATGGGCTAGGGCGAGTCCAGGCAGGGCTAAATCCATCCGATTGGCCTCGGCCAAGGCGATGCCCATATCCTTGATGAAGTGCTCGACGAAGAAGCCGGGATCGAAGTTGTTCGCGATCATGCGGGGGCCGTAGTTCGAGAGTGACCAACTCCCGGCAGCGCCGGACGCCACCGACTCCATCACCCGTTCGAGGTTCAGACCAGACCTGTAGGCGTATAGCAGGCCCTCGCATACGCCGATCATGCCGGTGGCGATCAACGTTTGGTTGACCATCTTGGTGTGCTGTCCCGCGCCGGGCCCACCTTGGTGGACGATCGCTTTGCCCATCGCGTCCCAGCATGGACGGAGCGCCTCCACCACGTCCTCGTCACCGCCGATCATGATCGAAAGGCGGGCCTCCTGCGCGCCCACGTCTCCACCGGAGACCGGAGCGTCGACGCTGGACATCCCCTGAGCCTTCGCCGCCTCGTACATCTCCACGGCCAGTGAAGGCTCGCTCGTCGTCATGTCGACGATGACGTCCCCGTTCTTACCACCCGCCAGAACGCCCTTTTTGCCGAGGATGACCTCCCTGACGTCCTCGGGGAATCCCACGATGCTGAACACCACGTCGCTTTGCTCGGCTACCGCCTTCGGGCTGTCTGCCCACTGGGCGCCTTTCGCCAGCACGGAATCAGCGGTCTCACGTGTGCGCGTGTACACGGTCACCGCAAATCCGCGGTCGATGACGTGTCCGCACATGCTACGGCCCATGACACCGAGACCGATCCAGCCGATTCGGGTCTTACCCGGTTCAACGATCATGATGGAAGCCCAGAGAGGGAAGTACGTCGCATGACGGCCCGTTTCGCTTGACAGGGTCGCTGAGATCGCACCACAGTGAGCTTTTCGCGGCCGACCCCGCAAGTGGTGCAGTAGCGGTACCACGCCGTACCGCTAACTTCACTCCGCACCGATCACTCGACGCGCGTCAACCGCAGGTTCGCGACCCTTCCACGCAGAGACTCTTTGAACGCCGACACGGCTGACGTCCTTATCATCGGTGCCGGCATCGCCGGAGCCTCTTGCGCGTGGCATTTAGCATCGCGCGGCATGAAGGTGATCGTTCTCGAGCAGGAAAACGCCCCGGCCATGGGGTCTACGGGAAAGAGTGCTGCCGGCGTGCGCGTGCAGTTTACCACGCGGGCCAACATCCAGCTCTCCATGTACTCTCTCCCGGTCTATCGGGAGTTCAAGGAGCGACACGGCCACGACATCGGATATCGAGACATCGGATATCTCTTGCTCGTGCCGCACGACAAGTGGGATGGACATTTGAAGGCGGTGGACCTGCAGAGGAGCCTCGGCGCCCCGGTCGATGTGCTCGATCCCGACGAGGCGCAGCGATATGTGAGCTTCGAGACCGAGGGTCTCGCGGGCGCGACCTACGGACCTTGGGACGGGGTTATCGACCCTCACATGGCTACGCACGCGTGGGTGTCCATGGGGAGGCTCCTCGGCGTGGACTACCGTCTCGGTGCCCGGGTGACGAAGATTGCCGGCGAGGGCGAGGGATGGGTGGTGCGAAGCGGTGACACCGTCTTTCATAGCCCTTACGTCGTGAACGCCGCTGGAGCCTGGTCGGGGGCTGTCGCTGCGCTCGTGGGACTCGAGGTGCCTGTAGGCCCCAAGCGCATCCAGATCTTCCTCAGCGCCCCAATCGAAGACCGCCGTATTTACCCGCTGACCATCGACCTCACGACCGGCGTCTACCTCCGAAGCGAAGGGGAGCGCGTTCTCTTGGGTCTGGACGATCTCAAGCAGGACATCGGATTCACAGAAGGCATGGACTGGGATTGGCTGGAGCACGTCCTCCTCACCGGTGTGGAGCGCTTCCCTTGGTGGGAGGATCTCGGCATCGACAGGAAAGGCAGTTGGTGGGGATACTACGGGGTGAGTCCCGACAACAGTCCCATCATCGGCTTCAACCCGGCGGCCTCCAACTGGATCGACGCCTGCGGTTTCTCAGGGCATGGAATCATGCACGCACCGGTCACGGGATTGTCGGTGTCTGAGCTCGTGGCAGACGGCGAAGCGCATACGCTGGATATGAGTGCGTTCCGCCACGACCGCTTCGGTCAGGGCGTGGACGTGGAGGCGAATATTTTCTGAGATGGGTAGGGACCCCGCGTCGGAGGAGATCTCCGATCCCTGTTCTTGCTCACCATCTCCCCCTCCGCCTACGTTCACGGCGAAGCAAAGCGCCCCTTCGGGCGCCCAGGCTCGACCCGGCTTTGTGAGACGTTCAAGGAGGATTTCGATGGTCCACCCACCCCTCGCGTTCCGGATGGGGGTAGCCTTCCTGCTCGCCGTGCTGCCGCACCTCGGCCCGAACTCGGCGGCGGCCCAAGCCCCTGTCCAAGGTATCCCAGGTCAGGCCGGCGGCCCTCGGGCGGCCCCGACGCCTCCCGTCAATCCCGCGACCGACGCCCTACTGAGAGGGTTTCAGTGGCGCACGCTCGGCCCTCTCACCATGGGCGGACGCGTCGATGAGATCGCCGTAGTCGAGAGCGATCCACGCGTCTTCTACGTGGGTTACGCGACGGGTGGCCTGTGGAAGACGGTCAATGCGGGGACGACGTTCGAGCCGGTCTTCGACACGTACGCCACCTCCTCGATCGGCTCGGTCGCCGTCTCACAGTCGGACCCGAGTGTCGTGTGGGTGGGGACCGGCGAGGCCAACAACCGCCAGAGCTCGTCGTTCGGAGACGGGGTGTACAAGTCGATCGACTCGGGAGCCACCTTCACACAGGTGGGACTGCGTGAGACGCAGAGCATCCACCGCCTCATCGTCCATCCCCGCGATCCCGACATCGTGTATGTGGCCGCTGTAGGCCAGCTTTTCGGTCCCAACCCGGAACGGGGGATCTTCAAGACCACGGACGGGGGCCGTACCTGGGACCACGTCCTCTACATCGACGAGGACACCGGTGCCACGGACGTCGTCATGGACCCGTCGAACCCGGAGATCCTCTACGCGTCCACCTACCAGAGACGCCGCACGCAGTGGGGCCTCAACGGGGGTGGAGCCGGTAGCGGTATTTGGAAAACAGAGGACGGCGGCGCGAACTGGACGAAGCTGGCCGGCAACGGGTTGCCGAGGGGCACGATGGGTCGGATAGGACTCGACGTGTCTCGCTCGAATCCGAACGTGGTCTACGCCTTGATCGAGGTGGCTGCGGACCGTGAGGCCTCCGGGGATTTGGATCCGGACCCACAGAGGAGCGGCTTGTGGCGGTCGACCGACAAGGGCCGCAGTTGGGAGTTCCGGAGCAATCACAACAACCGGCCGATGTACTACAGCCTGATCCGCGTGGACCCCAACGACGAGGATGTGATCTACACGGGCGGCGGCTCTCTCTCTCGCTCCGAGGACGGCGGCCGCACGTTCGACCCCGTGCCAGGCGCTTCGTACATCCACGTCGATCACCATCACGTGTGGATCGACCCCGCGGACAGTGACCATCTGATGGTCGGCAACGACGGCTCCTTCGACGTGAGCTACGACCGCGGCTTCACCTTCGAGTCGTTCCGCACCATATCCGCAGGCCAGTTCTATCAGATATCCGTCGATATGCGGAGACCGTACTACGTGTGTGGGGGTCTTCAGGACAACGGAAGTTGGTGCGGTCCCAGCGCGGTGCGAGGCCTCTACATTTCGAGCCAGGCTTGGTACAGGGTGGGCGGCGGTGACGGCACGTACTCGGCGGTCGACCCCACCGACCACAACATCGTGTACAGTGCGGGACAAAACGGGAACATGCGTCGTTCTGACTTGCTGACCAGCGAACCCATGGGTCTCGCCTCGGAGCGAGTGGATGCCATGTTCCTCCGTGGTACGCCCATTCGGCCCATGCCGCCGACCGCAGATGACCCCACCGGCAACATCCTTCCCGCACCTGCCACGGGGGAGCGCTATCGTTGGAACTGGAGCACGCCGTTCATGCTGTCTCACCACAACCCGCGCACTCTCTATGCGGGGGGGAATCGCCTTTTCAAGTCGGTAGACCGGGGCGATACCTGGAGCGCAGGCATGGATCTCACGAAGAGGATTGATCGAGACGAGCTCGAGATCATGGGCGTCCGGGGCGGACTGCCACGATGCAGCCAGAGCCGTGGCGAGGGGTGTATTCTCTCGAAGAACGATGGGGTGAGCTTCTACGGGACCATGACGACGATCGCTGAATCTCCAGTGCGGCCCGGCATCCTCTGGGTAGGCACCGACGACGGTAACATTCAAGTGAGCCAGGATGACAACCGTAGCTGGACCGAGGTGTCGAGAAACATCCGTGGCGGCGGAGAGAGTTGCTGGGTGTCGAGGGTGGAGGCCTCGTACTTCGATGCGGCCACCGCGTACGTCTCTCTCGACTGTCACCGGAGTAACGACCTCCGGCCCTACGTCTACGTGACCCGTGACTTCGGAGCGACGTGGGAGTCCCTAACCAGCGATCTGCCTTCGTTCGGCAACGTGAACGTGGTCAGGCAGGACCCGAGGAACTCCCAGGTCTTGTACGCCGGCACCGAATTCGGGTTTTATGTAACGCTCGATGAAGGCGAGTCCTGGAAGCGCTTCATGACGGGCCTACCCACGGTGCGTGTCGACGACATCGTGGTGCACCCCAGAGACGGTGATCTGGTGCTCGGCACGCATGGTCGTGGCGCGCTCGTCATGGACGACATCACGCCACTTCAGCAGCTCACCGCCGACGTACTCGCGAGCGATGAGCACCTCTTCGCACCCAGGAACGCGGTGCTCTGGCGTGTGGACGCCAGGTTGGCGCGCGGAGTCACCGGCGTGAAGAACTTCTACGGCCGCAACCCCGAGCCGGGCACCGCTATCCACTACTACCTGAGGGAGCCGGCGCGTGGTTCGGTGCGGCTCACGGTGAGCGACGCGGTAACCGGCGAAGTGTTCCGCGATTTGGAGTCTACGGGTGAACCGGGCATGAACCGAGTGCAGTGGGATCTGCGCGGGAATCAGCCGCCGGTCACGTCGCGTGCCGCCGGTAGGGGCCGTCCACCTCAGGCCCCCCTTGCGGCAGCTGGGTCCTATCGTGTCACGCTGACCGTGAACGGCCGGGAGCACTCGCGGGTGGTTGTCGTCCAGGAAGATCTGTGGATGGACCTACGGTAGTAGGCAGAGCTTGGACGCACTGGAGGTTATCGTGAAGCACATGCTTTTTGGCGTGACGTCGGCGGCGCTGCTGGTGGCAGGGTTCGCCTTCTCCGGCTCGGCTCAGGAGGTCTAGCGGATCAACCCTCAGGGGATGACCCAGCCGACCACCTGATTGAGGCGGTGGCAGTTGGTCGGAGGGTAGGTCGGCCCTCTCCCAGTCATCACGCCGGCCCCGCAACGGCCACAGGTACACTGCTGTGGGTGCCTTTGCCGTCGCCGAGCTCGCCGAAGGTGTTCCGACCCCAGCAGTACGGCTGTCCCTCGGTCGTGAGTCCACAGCTATGCGAGCCGCCCGCGTACACAGACTGGAACGTGAGCCCGCCGGTCAACGGCACTGGCTCATGCTGATTAAACCTCGTGCCGTCACCGAGTTGGCCGAAATTGTTCCAACCCCAGCAGTAGGGCTGGCCTGTGATTGCGAGTGCACAAGTGTGGGCACCGCCTGCCAGTACGGACTGGAACGTGAGCTCTCCCATCACCGGCGCCGGCTCGTGCCGGACCGCTGTCGTGCCGTCGCCGAGCTGGCCATGCATGTTGTCGCCCCAACAGTAGGCCATCCCTGTGGTCGTGAGTGCGCAGGTATGTCGGTCGCCTGGGTATATGGATTGGACCGTGAGACCACCCGTCACGGGTACAGGTTCACGCCGTACCGTAATGGTGCCGTCGCCGAGTTGGCCGAAGGTGTTGTCACCCCAGCAGTAGGCCTGTCTAGCGGTCGTGACTCCGCAGGAATGCGTACCGCCCGCCAACACGGATTCGAACGTGAGCTCACCGGAGACCGCCGCGGGTGTGGTGCTGCACGAAAACAGACATTGGCCGGGCTCCGCGTCCACCTCACTCCCGAGTTGGCCGTGCGTGTTTTTTCCCCAGCAAAAGGGCCGTCCGGGGATCGTGACCCCACAGGTGTGGCCACCGCCCGCGTCTACGGATCGGAACGTGAGCCCGTTGGAGACCCACACGGGCTCCGCACTGCACGGAACCGAGCACTGCCCGGCATCTGCGTCGCTACCGTTCCCGAGTTGGCCGAACAAGTCCTCACCCCAGCAGTAGGCGGCCCCGCGGGTCGTGACTCCACAGGTATGAAAACCCCCTGCGCTCACAGATCGATACGTAAGCACATCCGTCACCGGCGTCGGCTCAGGTCGAACCGTGAGCGTGGTGTCGCCGAGGCGGCCGTCGCGATTCTCACCCCAGCAGTACGGCTGCCCGACGACGGTGATCCCACACGTGTGGGTCGCGCCGACGCTCATCGTGGCGAACCTCATGGGCATGGCGATGGCGTTGACGAACACTTCCGCTGTACCGCTGCTGCCTCCCGAGGTTGCCGTGATCGTGGCGGATCCGTTCGCTCGCGGGGTCACTACACCGGACGGACTCACCGTCGCGACAGTCACATCGGACGATGACCAGACGAATGGCTGGCCTGGTATCGTATCACCGCTCGCGTTGTGGGCGCTGGCCGTGAACTGAACGGTCTCGAGGAGGGTGGTGATCGTTGTCGCATCAGGCGCGACGGCCACGGAGGCGACCGCGTCACCGCCCCCGGGTCCGGTACCGTTTGAGTTGTCGCAACCCATGAGCACGAGCGACCAAACCAGTACGGGTGAGGCGGCTCGGCGTAGACCCATTATCCCTGCCCCGGTGGACAGCGGGCTGAATGGGCCGCTAGAGAGACATCGCTGGTCCAACTCCTCAGGTGGGTGGGTGGTTCCCTCCTAGGCTGCCGCCGTGCTCTTCGCTTGTTCCCCTAACATGAACGGTGTCGGGCAGGACGTCCACTTGGCCGGGCGATAGCTCGGACAATGAAGACCGGAGCGTTTGCCCGGCACCCGGGTTCAGTACCACTGTTGCTCGAACCCTTTGTGGACCTTGAAGGACAAGATGATGCCAGCCCCCTCGAAGTCAGCCCGACGCTCGCCCACGCGGGCCGATGCCGCGCTTTGGCCGCTTGTCCTATGACCACCCCGCTTCTCGAGGCTCAGCAGCTGGGACGGACTGTCCAAGGCAACTGGATCTGGCGCGGCCTGCACGTGGAGTTGGCTGCTGGGGAGTGCGGTGTGCTCACCGGTCCGTCCGGCAGCGGAAAATCGCTTTTGCTGCGGACGCTTTGCGGCCTCGATCCGGCGGACGAGGGTCAGATTCGATTCCGCGGAAGGCCTGTGGACAGCCATGGCCTCCCGGCGTTTCGTGCGAAGGTCATGTACGTTCAGCAGCAGCCCGTTCTTGTCCCAGGCACCGTCGAAGAGAACCTGACGTTCCCCATCGCCTTTCGGGTCTATGAGGGAAGAGCACCAGCGAATGTCCGCACCGACGAGCTGTTCTCGAGTTTGGGAAAATCCGGCGACTTTCTCGAGCGGCGCGTGTCGGTTCTGTCGGGCGGCGAGGGTCAGCTCGTTGGCTTCGTTCGGGCTCTGTTACTCGATCCGGACGTCCTACTTCTCGACGAACCGACGGCCCACCTAGACCTCGATACAGCCAGGCGAGTAGAGGCAGTGGTGCACGAGTGGGTGGAGGGAAACGAACGGGCCGTGCTTTGGACCAGCCACGACATGGCTCAGGTGGATCGAGTGCGTCGTGGAGCTCGGATCGAACTCCGGGAAGGGCCGTGAGCGCGTACATCGTCGTCACCTGGCCCAGCCTACTTCTGGCCGGTTCCCTCCTTGTCGTCAATCTGGGCTTGTCGGCGATGCTGCGGCTAGGGATGGGACGTCGACTCCTCTTGGCCGCTACCCGCATGGTCGTGCAGCTATTCCTCGTGGGCTTGGTGCTCGAGTGGGTCTTCGAATCGGCCAACGGACCGGCGGTGCTGGCGATTAGCCTGGTCATGGGCGTGATTGCGGGTGCCACCGCCGCTAGCCGGACGTCGATCCGATTTCCAGCGGCCTATGTGGACTCCGTCGTCGTGATCGTGACCACGGCATTTCTGGTCACCGGTGTCTCGGTGCTGGGAATCTTGAAGCCCAGTCCGTGGTGGGATCCGCAGTACGTGATTCCTCTTCTGGGTATGCTGTTGGGGAACGCGCTCACCGGCATCTCGCTCGGCCTCGATCGGTTTCTGACAGGCGTGCTGGCCAACCGCACTCGTGTCGAAGGCTTCTTGGCGTTGGGTGCCACGCGCTGGGAGGCGGCCCGGGAAGAAGTCCGTGAGGCGCTCCGAGTGGGCCTCATCCCTACGGTGAACTCCATGCTCGTGATGGGGATCGTGAGTTTGCCCGGTATGATGACCGGTCAGATCCTCGCGGGTGCGGCCCCGGCGGACGCGGTACGGTATCAGATCATGATCATGTTCATGATCGCGGCCACGGTCTCCACGGCCACGTTCGGCGTCACGATGCTGGCCTACCGTCGGATCTTTACCGGCGACCACCGCTTGCGGACCGCAGTGGAGCTGGGGATTGAGGTGAAGTAGCGGACCGTGCGTCATCGGCGCGCTGATCGGTTGTGTATTACCTTGCCAAAGGTGATGACTTCCTCAAGCGTCGGTTCCGGCGTGAGCTCTGGTGGCCGCTCGCGACAACGGCGACTCCTCCTTCTTCAGTGCCGTGCGATTACCCGCTGAGCCCCTGGAGACTACCGCCGCCTTGAGCCCACGCGAACCCGCCGACATACAGGACGAATCCCCCGAGCGCGTGTCATGGTTGTTCTACGTGGGAATGTTCCTCGCCGCTTCCCTGGCTCCGCTCGGATCCACGATGATGGCGGTGGCATTGCCGTCGATCGGTTCTGAGCTGGGGGTCGGAAGCGGGAGGCTGACGCAGTGGCTCGTGTCCAGCTATCTGATCGTGGGCATCGCCACCATGAGTGCAGGCGGAAAGCTCGGGGATCGGATCGGTCACAAGCGGGCTCTAGTCATCGGCATGGCTATTTACGGGGCCGGTTCGATCACTGGGTTTTCACTTGCGACCTTGCCCAGCTTGGCCTTCGCTCGCATTGCGATGGCCGCCGGCGGAGCGATGACCATGCCGGCGACGATGGCGTTGCTGAGGAATCTCGTGCCCGTAGAGAAGCGAGCACGGACGTTCGGCTATTTCGGATCCGCGATGGGAACCGCAGCCGCGATCGGCCCTCTGGTCGGAGGGGAGCTGACAGCCCTTTTTGGATGGCGGTCGGTCTTCATTGCCAATGTTCCCGTCATACTGCTCGCGTATTTCCTGATTAGACGTGGGACCCGCTCCGAGGCGCCTTCCAGGAGCCGAGTGGACCGCCGGCCGCCGAGGTTCGACATCCAGGGCGGCGTACTGTTGGGATTCGGCCTGACCCTGCTCGTGATCGCGGCGCAGAGTTCAGGCTCGACCGCTCTGGGAGCGGTGTTGGGCGCCGTCGTGTCGTTGGCGGCTTTCGTTTGGTGGGAGCGCCGTGTAACGGAGCCTGTCCTCGACCTCAGGTTATTCCTGCGGCCCACGTTCGCCGCCGCGAGTGCCGTTATCGGGCTGCAGAACCTGGCGATGTACGCGCTCGTCTTCCAGCTGCCGATCTTCTTCGAGCAGGTGCGCGACGTGGAAGCCGGGACTACGGGGCGAAGCCTTATCGGCATGATGATCGCGATGGTGGTCTTCTCCCCTCTGGGAGGCCGGGTATCGGAGTCCGTCGGCGCCCGCGGAACCGCGTTCGTGGGCACGCTGACGTCGCTTAGCGGGCTTTACGTATTGTCCGATTTCGGGGCGATGCTGTTACCGGGCGACGCACTCCTCGGTCTCGTCTTGATGGGTGCCGGGTTAGGACTGTCCTCGGCTCCGTCTCAGGCCGCCGCGATGAGTGCCGTGGAACGTAACAACGCTGGAATGGGCGGGGGAGCCGTCTCGACGGCTCGTTATATCGGAGGGGTGATCGGCATCTCTGCCCTTGGATACCTACTCGGCGGGGAGGGGGCGGGTGTCGACGCGCACGGCGCTGCCGTGACCGTTTATTCGGCGGCTCTTGTCATCGCTGCGTTCAGTGCCCTGGCGTTGCCCGGGAGGGGCGCCTCTAGGGTATAGGCACCGGGCCGCGTCCAGGCGCGGAACAAAAAGTGGCCCCGGGCATCGCCCAGAGCCACTCGCTCGTACTCGCTGCTACTTCAGTCCTACTTACGGCAACGTGAGCGCCGCCAGTCCGCCGGGCATCTGCACGACGAGGTGCTGCTTGCCCTCGTGCATGTAGGTGATCATGCCGTACCGGATGCTGCCCGGTACCTCGACCTGAGCCAGGCGCTCGCCCGTGGCCTTGTCCACTGCATAGACGTAGGGCGTCCCGTCACTGCCGTTCCCGGAGTGAACGAGCAGGTCGGGTGTCACGAGCATCGCGGCCTGCCTGCCCGTTCCCGTGTTGGGGATGTCCAGCCCTTGTAGAGCCGGATGATTCAACACCTGGTTCGGCGTGTCTCCCACGGGCATCCACCACAGGTGCTCACCGGTGTTCATATCGATCGCGGTGATTTTGCTGTAGGGCGGCCTGAAGATCCGGAGTCCCTGCACGTTGATTCTGGAACCGGGGCCCACGGCGTAGTCGCTGATGGTCACGCCCGTCGGTGCGGGCTCCCGGGCGTCCCGCTCGGCTCCGGGGATCATGATCCGAGACGAGCAGCCTTTCTGCGAGGTAACGTACAGAATGCCGGTCTCGATGTCGGCCGCGGGCGTCCCGTCGATGTTCGTCCCGCCTACGTCGCCTGGGCACCACAGCGATGCCGTCTTTCCGAGGTCGTTGTCCCGATGTAGCGGTGGGTTGAAGAAGGGCCCCCACACGTAGTCGTCGAGGATCTCGAGCGCCTCTGCGCGAAGCTCTGGAGTAAAGTCGATCAGGTCGTCTTCGGCGAGGCCCTGCATGTCGTACGGAGCGGGCTTTGTCGGGTGGGGCTGTGTCGGAGAGAGATGCTCTCCCGGGATCAATCCCTCCGGGACCGAGCGCTCCTCGATCGGCCAGACCGGCTCGCCGGTCTCCCGGTTGAAGACGTACGCGTACGCCTGCTTCGTAATCTGTACCACCGCCGGAATGTCCACGCCATCCACGGTGACGTCCATCAAGACCGGGGCGGTGGAGGTGTCATAGTTCCAGATGTCATGGTGGACCAGCTGGTAGTGCCACCTACGCTTTCCGGTGCGGACGTCCAGCGCGATCAAGCTGGTGCTGAACAGGTTGTCACCGGGACGGAAGCCTCCCCAAAAGTCTTGGGTGGCGCCATTGGTCGGCACGTAGACGATGTTGCGATCCGGGTCGGCCGAGAGCGGTGCCCAGGACGAGATGTCCCCCGTCCACTCCCATGCGTCGTTCTCCCAGGTCTCATGCCCAAACTCGCCGGGGCCGGGGAGCACGTCGAACTTCCAGAGGTGTTCACCGGTGCGAGCATCATAGGCCAGGATGTCGCCCGGTACGTTCTCCGGCCGGGACTGATTGTAGCCCTGCTCGGCGGAGTTCCCCACGATGATCACGTCGTTCACGACGAGCGGCGGGGAGGAGCTCGTGATGTAGCCGACTTCCAACGGAATGCCGTTGTACGGGTCGTAGGGATGGCCGAGGTCCGCGAGCAAGTCTACGGTTCCCGTTTCAGGGAATCCTTCGATCGGCACGGAGCCGCCGAATCCCTCGACCGGCTGGCCCGTGTGGGCGTCCAGCGCGTGCAGGAAGAAGGCGGGAGTCACGACGTACACCACGTCTCTCTCGTCGATCTTTCCGTAGGCGACACCCTTCCCGTGGTTCTTCCGCATGGAGTACTCCCACCGGTAGGTGGAGGGCTCCCGGAAGGTCCAAAGTGTCTCTCCCGTGCCCGCGTCCATGGCCACCACATAACGACGGTCACCGGCCACCGTGATGAGCATCCCGTCCACGTAGATGGGGATGGGCCTCGCGAGCACGTTACCGAAGCTGCTTCCGTCCCACTCCCAGGCCACCTCGAGGTCATTGAAGTTGGAGCGGTCGATCTGGTCGAGGGGAGAATAGCGCTGGCTTCCGATGTCTCCAGCGATGTATGTCCAGTCTCCCGCGCGTTCGCTCAGGCTCGTCTGCTGTGCTGAAGACGAAATCGGCAGGACGAGACCTAGGGCCAGGGCGAGCCCGGCTCCCGAGGCGAAGGGACTCGACGGACGGCGTACTCTCTTCATTTGGACCTCTCTACTGGTGTGACCACCGATGGTGTTACAATCGAATGGAAATTTCATGCGGCCGGAGATCCGGAGATCCGGAGATAATGGGCAGGCGTACCCCGATTCCGCCAGAGGGGGTCCAGGGTCGCCGGACCACACGGTGTTCGCGTCGGTGGGCCGAGAACGGAGACGGTCTTGCGTCCGTCCGGACATCCGTGGAAGCTTCGGGCCATGCCCGACTCTGCCATCCTCGAGGTCTTCACGGACTTCGTCTGACCCTGGTGTTACCTGAGCGCCGGGCGCGTTCGCAAACTCGAGGCTGAATACGCCGTCACTGCTCGCTACACGTACTTCCCGCTGCATCCCGAGACGCCGAGCGAGGGACAGCCGCTAGCGGAGTTGTTCGCCGGCCGCGAGGCGAGCCTCGAAGACATGAAGCGCCGTCTTGTTGGTTTCATGGAGCAGGAGGGCTTGGAGTACGGAGATCGCACGCATACGTATAACAGTCGTCTGGCCCAGGAGCTGGCGGTGTGGGGTGATGAGGCCGGCGTGACCGACGCACTTCACGACGCGCTCTTTCAAGCGTACTTCGTCGAGGCACGCAACCTCGCCGACGTGGACGTCCTCGTAGACGTCGCACGCGCGGCGAACCTCGACGCTGCCGAAGCGCGCGCCGTGATCGAGGATCGCCGGTACCGAAGTGCGATCGATGCGCAATGGGAACAGGCTAGAAGCGTGGGCGTAACCGGCGTGCCGACTTTTATGGTAGAGGAGTTCGGCGTGGTAGGGGCTCATCCCTTCGAGACGCTCGAAGCGTTGATGTCGCGGGTCGGGGTGGTCAAGCGCGGGGCGTACCCGTGACGTGCCGGCCCGCACGGCCCTCCCAATGGGTCCGGGCAGCCGTCGCGCCTCCGCGTATCCGACAGCTGAGTGACCTTCCATCCTTCGGCGTCCCGAAGCAGCTCGATCGAGTTGACTCCGCAGTGGCTGATGACGCCATCGGGATGCTTCTCTAGCGCGTCGGTCGATGATCGCGAATCGAGCTTCAGAGGCGAATACGCCACGCACCATCTCGGAATCGGCCGTGCGCATTCCTTCTAATATCTTCTCCACTGCGGCTCTCACGCCCACCTCCTGTCCTGCTAGCGAAAGAGGGGAGCCCACGGCAAGGATTCGGGGGCGCTACGGGATCTGCCTGAGGAGTTCCTCGAAGGTTCCCACCGAGATTGCACGAGCCAACTGCCGGAGCAGCGGGCGCTCTATGGCGAGCCACTGGTCCTCTTGCACGTTCCAGTCGAAGAGACGTGCCTCGTCGTTGCTCAAGTCCAGCTGCCACGGGTCTCCGTTGAAGTCGGCTCTACGGAAGGGTCCCGATTCTCTCGCCACCGCATCGAAGCGCGTGACCGTGCGACCGTCTAGATCCACGATTCGTATCTCGGCGTTGGCCCGGTAGGCGAGCCGTCCAGTGACGACGGTGAAGGTCACGGTGTCTCCTAGCGTAACTTGGGCCGACGCCTGGCCTCTCCCGCGACCCTGACCCCGGCCACGCTCCTGACCGCGGCCCTGGCCCCGACCCGGTTCACTAGTCCGGCTGCGAGTGACGACGCGTGCGGTCCGCGTCTCCAGCCGGACGTCCTCCTCGACGGCTTCCACCGAGGTCACTTGGATCATGACCCCGAAGTCGGCCCCGATGAGATTGAGCGCTCGACCCACGATCGTGGGAGATTGAGGGATCCGCCCCCTCAAGAGTCCACGGAGTTCCTGACGTAGAATCAGCGGATCAGCCATCGCGACAAAGAGCGGAGCATCACGCCAATGGTTGCCTCCCAGATCTTCGTCGAGCTGGATCTCGAACTCCGCACCCACGACGTCACGGACGCCCGGTACGGCGGTTACCGGTAGGGTGGCGATCACCACGGTACCCATGTCTAGAGCGCGCCTCTGGAGATCACGCACCTCGACGACCACGGCACGCGGCGGGGAGCCGCGCACCTCCAAGGCCTCGCTAGCGATACCGTATGCGGCACGTGGGCGGTCGTCGGACAGTTCGATTTCGGCCCAATCGAGAACGAGTCGCTCCTCTGCCCCGTAGGAGGCCTCGATCTGGCTCCGGGACGGGTCGAAGTCCCTTCGGGCGCCAGTGAAGGCGCGACGGGCGTCGGACCAGTGCCCTTCACGGGATGCGTCGTGTCCGCTGACCATGAACCACTCGATCGCCCGATCGAACGCGTCCCCGCGGGCGTTTCGGTAGTCCGTGGGCTCCGTGAGACGGAGTCCAACCGACCGGACCCTCGCGAGAAGGCGATCGATTGCCTGGAACTGTCGTGCGGCGGCGACGGGCTCCCCACTGCGCTCGGATCGATCTGCCTCGTCGAGTGCGACCATGATGGCGGAGTCGCCGACGATCACCAGACGCTCTCTCGCTTCTACGAGGGTTCCGTCCTTCTCGACGGCGTCCGCATACCGATAGGCTGCCGCCATGTAGCGACCCTGAGCCTGGAGCTCGATCCCCTCGTTCAGTCGGTCGCCCGCAGATGCGCATGCTGTAGCGAAAGCGAGCGAAATCAGAAACAGTCGACGTGCCGGTCGGAAGCCCATGGTCGGTCCTTGGTGGTCGGTTCTCTGTCGGTTGTATCGGTCTCCCTAGTTAAGTGTTGGATCGTGCGGTGTCCCAAACAAGAATGTTGTTTCTCAAGGGTGAAGAGGCAGGAGTCGAAATCAGTTCGTGCCGACCGGGTTTGGAGGATGTAACGGACAGGTCGGATACCCATGGTCGGTCCTGCTCACTCAGCACTTTGTCCCTCGGAATTGTCTCCCTAATAAAGCCTGGATGACGTTGTGCTGAAGGTTCGCATCCGGACGTGTCTGGAGAGTGAGCAAAATCGCCTATTGCGAAACGGTGCTTGAGCGCCAACATTGCTTGGTCCCGCCTGAGTTCAAGTCGAAAATGGCGCTCTTGCGCCATCTTGGCCGAAGTCTTAACCTGATATACGTGCAAATTTCAGGACGCGAGACACTATGAAGACACTGGTCGCTGCCCCCATCCTGTTGGGAACGGTACTCGTGCTCGTCGGACAACCGACTAGTACCGATCACCCGAAGGTGGAAAAAAGTGATGTATTCGCAGGGATTTCAACCTCTCCCTCCGCGAGCGCATCTCATGCCGCGTTGGGCCTCGACACCAACCGTGGTGAGGCCGCCGATCTGACCCCCGAAGAGCTGACCGGCGTCGTCCGGCAGTACTGCCAGGTCTGCCACAATAACGTGATGTTGACCGGCAACCTGTCGTTTGAGGAATTCGCTGTCGAGACGGTGACGGATGCGGCGGAGACGGGTGAGCGGATGATCCGCAAGCTGCGGGCGGGCATGATGCCGCCTCCCGGCATGCCCCGACCTGGACCCGACACCCTGTTGGCGTTGGTCGAGACGCTGGAGAACGAGATCGACGCTGCGGCCGCACTGAACCCCAACCCGGGTATCCGGACGTTCCCGAGGCTCAATCGCGCGGAGTACGCGAGCATGATCTACGACCTCCTGGCGCTCAAGGTGAATGCCGGAGACTGGCTGCCTCTCGACGCCAAGAGTGAGAACTTCGACAACATCGCGGACGCCCAGGCGCTTTCGCCGACTTTGCTCGAGTCCTACCTAAACGGGGCGAGGGAGATCAGCCGCCTTGCGGTCGGAGATGCTAACGCGCCGGCGATCAACAGGACCTACACCCAGCCTGAATACCTGTCGCAGCATCCGTGGGATCGAATCGAGGGGGCTCCGTTCGGGACGCGAGGCGGGATGGTTGTCGATCACATATTCCCGGTAGACGCAGAGTACTTCCTGGAGATGACGTTCCGCGCCGGCGGGAACTCGCGCCTTCACGACATCGACGTTTCGATCGACGGCGAGAACGTGGCGACTTTGCCCTACGAAGGCTTTGAACGCGGCGTCGCGTTGCGGACAGAGCCGATTTTCATGAGAGCCGGGCAACACCAGGTGTCCGTCGCATTCGTCAGAAAGTCCGAGGGCCCGTACGAGGACTTGATTCGTCCGCACGATTGGTCTTTGGCCGGTGGCGGATCCGGAGGTGCTGGTATCACGACCCTCCCTCATCTGGAAGACCTCGTTATCGGGGGACCCTTCAACGCCACGGGAGTCTCCGATACGCCAAGCCGCCAGAGGATTTTCGTCTGCCGCCCGACATCGGCCGCCGAAGAAGAGAGCTGTGCTAGGGAAATCATCGGAAGTCTGGTAACGAACGCGTACCGTCGTCCGGCCACTGAGGGCGATGTCGATGGTTTGATGATGTTCTACGAGTCCGGCGCGGAAGACGGGACGTTCGAGGACGGAGTGAGGACTGCCCTCGAAGCAATCTTGGCGAGCCCACACTTCGTGTTCCGTATCGAACGCGAGCAGGACGTCACACCTGGAGAGAACTATCGACTGAGTGGGGTCGACCTCGCCAACAGACTTTCGTTCTTCCTGTGGGGTAGCCCGCCGGACGATGAACTTCTGTCGTTGGCTTCCCAGGGTGAACTTCGCGAGGGTGGAGAGCTTGAGCGGCAGGCGCGGCGGATGCTCGCTGATCCGCGAGCCGAAGCGCTTGGTTCTCGTTTCGTGGCGCAGTGGCTCCGCCTTCCGGATCTGTACCTGAACCACCCGAATCCGAACTACTTCCCGAACTTCGATCAGAACCTCGCCGATTTGATGGCGACGGAAACGCAGATGTTCTTCAACTATCTGGTTTCTGAGGATCGAAGTTTCTTCGAGTTGTACAACGCCGACTACAGCTTCATGAATGAGCGGCTGGCCCGGCACTATGGTTATGCGAACGTGGCAGGTGACCACTTCCGCCGCGTGCAGTCCGACCCGAACCGCAAGGGCATCTTGGGGCACGGGAGCATTCTCGTGCTGACGGCATTCCCTGACCGGACCTCCCCGGTGCTCAGAGGGAAGTGGGTGATGGAGGTACTGCTCGGAACGCCTCCTCCTCCGCCGCCCGCGGGTGTGCCGGCGCTCGAGGAGACCTCGGGGTCGGTTGCCGGCCAGTTCATCACTACCCGCCAGCGCATGGAGACGCACCGCGCGAGTCCGGTGTGTCAGTCTTGCCACAAGTTCATGGACCCTATGGGCTTGGCCTTGGACAACTTCGACGTTACCGGGCAGTGGCGGGTTCGGGAGAACGGTCGGCCACTCGACACCAGGGGCGAGATGTACGACGGAACTCCGCTCTCGAATCCCGCCGAGTTGGTCGAAGCCCTCCTGAAGCGGCCCACGCCGCTGGTGAGGACGTTCACGCTGAACCTCATGGCATATGCGATGGGTCGGCGCGTCGAATACACCGACCAACCGGCGCTCCGAAGGGTCGTCAAGGCAGCCGAGGAAGACGGATTCAAGATGTCATCCTTCATCATGGCGGTGGTAAACAGTGAGCCGTTCCTGATGAAGCGGGCGGTGGCGGTGGCGGAAGATACAGAAGTCAACGGAAACGATCGGCAGTAACCAACACGTACGAGGAGACCGAACGATGCATTTCATCACTAGGAAGCAACTATCCCGGCGGACGTTTCTGCGAGGCATGGGAGCAAGTGTGGGATTGCCGTTCCTCGACGCGATGACTCCTGCCGGACGTGTCTGGGGCAAGAACAGCCGTGCGTCAGCCGTAGCGGAAGAACCCACACGCCTTGTCTGTATTGAGGAGGTGCACGGGCTCGCCGGCTGTAACGAGTGGGGTGCCACACAGCACCTCTTCGCGCCGTCGACCACGGGACGCGACTTCGAATTGCTGCCGGAGAATGCGTTGAGTCCTGTGAAGGACTTTCAGGATTACATGACCATCATCAGCAACACCGATGTTCGGAATGCGGAGGCATTGGCTCCGCCCGAGATCGGCGGAGACCACTTCCGCTCGAGTGCGGTGTTCCTGACGCAGTCCCATCCCAAGCAGACCCAGGGCTCGGACCTGCTAGCCGGGACGTCGCTTGATCAGCTTTATGCGCAGCGCTTCGGCCTAGACACGCCCATGCCGTCGATGCAGTTCTGCATCGAGAATCTCGATCAGTCCGGTGGCTGCACCTACAACTATTCGTGTGCGTACACGGACTCGATCAGTTGGTCTACCCCCAACGAGCCGCTTCCCATGATCCGCGACCCGCGGGTTGCCTTCGACATGCTGTTCGGTACTGGCGGCACCGAGGAGGAGCGTACGGTGCGGCGGCAGAGTCGCAGCAGCATCCTCGACTGGATCACGGACGAGGTCGCTGCTCTGCAAAGACAGTTGGGCGCGGTCGACCGTGTTCGCATGGACCAGTACCTGAACAATGTGCGCGAGATCGAGCGCCGGATCGCCATGATCGAGGAGCGCAACAGCAGTGGCGACGCCCGCGCGTTGCCAGAGGCTCCCGCCGGCGTGCCGGACTCGTTCGAGGAGCACACGCAGTTGCTGTATGACCTCCAGATTCTCGCATTCGAGACCAACATGACCCGTATCACGAGCTTCAAGCTCGGGCGGGACGCCAACAACCGGTCGCACCCGGAGAGCGGATCCGACAAGGGGTTCCATCCAGCGTCTCACCACGGCGGCAACGAAGAGGCGGTCCTGGAGTTCAATCAGATTTGCCAGTACCGAATGACGACGCTCCCGTACTTCCTGGAGAAGCTGCAGAACACCATGGAAGGTGATCAAAGCTTGCTCGACAAGACGATGGTCATCTGGGGATCGCCGATGTCCGACGCCAACCTCCACAATCACCGGCGCTGCCCGCTCGTCCTTTTCGGCGGTGCCAATGGCCAGTTGGCGGGCAATCTGCACCTCAAGGCTCCAGACGGCATGCCGATGGCGAACGCCATGCTGAGTATGATGCACAAGCTCGGCATGGACGACATCACAGAATTCGGAGACTCTACCGGAGCCTTCTCGCTGGACTACAGCAGTGCCGCCGCAGAAGCCCAGAGCAGAGGCTAGAGAGACATGGCGAAGACAGTAAGGAAGCCCGGTGCTCGCGTAGGATCCTTGGGTGCTTTGGGCTTGGCAGTGCTTCTGGTGGCTCTTGCGCCGGCTGAGTCGCCGGTCGCGGACGCCGCGATGCGTGGCCAGACCGATGTGGTACGCACGCTGCTTTCTGCGGGGGCCGACGTCAACGCCGCCCACGGCGACGGAATGACCGCCCTTCACTGGGCTGCCGAGCGTGGGGACGCGGCGATCGCCGAGATGCTGATCTATGGTGGAGCCAGTGTGCACGGGGTGACGCGCATCGGTCAGTACACACCCCTGCACCTTGCGGGCAGATCGGGTAGCGACCGAGTCGTAGGCCTTCTCGTCGACGCCGGTGCCGACGTGTCTGCGGTGACGACGAACAGCGGTGCGACTCCGCTGCATTTGGCTGCGGGTTCTGGAAATGCTAAATCTGTGGCGATTCTTGCGGAAAATGGTGCGGACGTGAATGCCCGCGAATCCGCATGGCAGCAGACACCCCTGATCTTCGCCGCCTCGCTGAATCGAGTGGAGGTGATCAAGGAGTTGCTCGCACAGGGCGCGGACCCGGGGATCGCCAGCGAGGCGATGGACCTTCAGTTGCAAGGCCAACTGGATCGCGCGGCTTCTCAGCGCTACACCGAAGCACTCGCCGGCTTCG
>Ga0310121_10001442_pt1 | contig 24349 bp, 22 predicted proteins | sample CB27_Tmax_986_MG_FD_203504 | JGI IMG/M metagenome (GOLD analysis project Ga0310121, IMG submission 203504) | Marine microbial communities from Western Arctic Ocean, Canada - CB27_Tmax_986 | ecosystem: Environmental > Aquatic > Marine > Oceanic | place: Canada: Western Arctic Ocean | collected...
TTCGTCAACATGGTCGTCGGGGGAGGCACGGAACGTGAAATCAAGCCGCGGCCGTTTCATTACCATCGTCATTGCCACCGTGGCCACGGTGACCTGTGGCGAAAACTCGTCCCCGACCGCGCCAACCACAACGACCCCATCGACGCAAACCGTCACGAGCCTCTCGGTCAGTGCCTCGGCGATCACGTTAAGCGTCGGGGGCACGGCGACCGTGACGGCGACGGCTACTTACAGCGATGGGACGAGCGGCACGGTAGATCCCAATAGGGTGGACTGGCTATCTAGCGAGGAGAGCGTGGCGACCGTGAACGACGACGGCACGGTAACGGCCGTCGCAGCGGGCACGGCCACTATCACAGGAACGCATGAGGGGCAGAGTGACTCGGTAGAGGTCACGGTAACGGCCACGACGTCGACGTTTGAGAGTGCGAATAACATCCTCGCACGGTGCCCGACACCGGAGGAAGTGGCGAGGAGTGATAGCGATCTGACGCTCTCGTTCGAAGGCGACCCGACGGTTGGCCAAAGCGTGTGCTCCGCCGCGCAGAGCTCTCGTGACCTGACGCTCCTTGAAGCACAGGCCTATCGCGTGCTGACAATCATGCGCCACCTTGAATTTGATGCTCCACTACCATGGACATCCAACTCGCTATATGAATGGATGGTGTCCGCAATCTGGGGTATCCGATTTCGGAGCGACATCGGCGGCAGTTTCTGCTGTACGGATAACATGATCAACATACAAACTAACAACCTTTCGGCGCTGACTGACCCTACAGAGTTTCGATGGGTCGCCGGGCTGTTGGTATTATTCGTGCACGAAGCCCGGCACACCTTTTTGCCGCACACCTGCGGTAGCAATGACAACACAATAGACGAGTTAGGGGCGTGGGGCGTCCAGTACTACACGTATCTCTTCCTCGGCAGTCATTCCGATCCAGCCTTCATTACTCCAGCGGATCAATCCGAGTTCATGTCCCGGGCACAGCAAACTTGTCACGTACGTTTTTGTCAGGACACCTGTCCGTGATCTTCTTCGTAGCCGGCTATGGGGAGAGATGAAGAAGCTGCTGGTCGCTCATGCAGGGCCATCTTCTCAGAGCTCTTGAGGAAGAGGGGGTCATCTCAGAGCTCTTGAGTCAGTGAGGAAGAGGGGGTCAGGGAGAAAGCCTATCCGGAGCTTGGTCCCAACTCGTCTTCAAGGCGTCGGTGCGTCTTCGGGCAACAGCCCTTCGGCTTTCAGCTCGTCCCACAAGGCCGAGGGGATTTCCCACTGCATCATCCGCACGTTGTCCTCCAACTCGTCTACCGTGGCCGCACCGGGCACGGTGGAGAGAACCGCCTCGTGGCCGAAGACAAACTGCAGCGCCGCGGCCCGCAGCGGGACGCCGTGGCGCGCGCATACGGCGTGCAGCTGTTTCGCCCGCGCCACCAGATGCTCGGGTGCGGGCTGGTAGTTGAAGGAGACGGGGCGATCCAGATCGCGGGCCAGGATGCCACTGTTGTAGGGGCCGCCGATGGTCAGCTTGACCCCGCGCTGCAGGCAGAGCGGCAGAAACTCGGGCAATGCCGATTGATCCAGAAGCGTGTAGCGGCCGGCCAGGAGAACATAGTCCAGATCGAAGCGCTCGACCATCCGCCCGCTCCGCTGCCACTCGTTGATGCCCAGGCCGATGGCTTTGACCACGCCTTCGGATTTCAACTGGGTCACCGCTTCCAGTCCCTCCACAAACACCGCGTCCTCGTGTTGATCCATGAAGTCGCTGTCGTGGAGGAAGACGATGTCCACCGCCTCCAGCCCCAACCGATCCAGGCTGGAGGCGAGCGAAGTCCGTATGCCCTTCGCGCTGAAGTCGAACGCACAGGTTAAACGGGGGATGCCGTCTTCGCTGTAGGGATTGAGATCGTTCGGATCGACGGGCTGCAGGAGCCGCGAGACCTTGGTCGAAATGGCGAAAGACGCGCGGGGATACTCAGCCAGGGCCCGTCCGTAGCGGACTTCGCTGCGCCCCTCGCCGTAGAGGGGGGCCGTATCGAAGTAGCGTACCCCCATTTGGTAAGCTCGATGGATCAGATTCAGCGCCTCCTGGTAACTGCTGCCCTGAAAGATCCCGTCGGCCAGCACCATGCCACCCAGCGGCGCGCCGCCAAGACCCAGCCGGGTCACCTCCACCCCCGTATCGCCGATCGGCACCTTCTCGAACGGGTCCATATCAATCCAACCCGTAGAGCCGTTCGGCGTTACCGGCGAGCAGCTGGGCCTGCTCCTGTTCCGACCGACCGGTGACGATCTCGCGCAGGGCCCGGGCCCACTCGCCGAAGCTGGCCCCAAGACTGCAGACCGGCCAGTCGCCGCCAAAAACCACCCGGTCCGGGCCAAAACTGGCCAGACAGTGGTTGACGGTGGGTGCCAGGGTGTCGGCGGTCCACCCTTCAGTGACGCGGGCGATGATGCCCGAGATCTTGCAGACTGCGTTCTCACACTGACCCAACGCGCCGATATCCCCTTCCCACTGCGCCTTGCCGTGGCTGTCCGCATCGTGTGCGGCGGCGCCGTTGACGATCGACGGATCGGCGTTGCCGCAGTGGTCGAGGATAAACAGGGTGTCCGGGCACTGTTTCACCAGCGCCACGGCGTCGGCCAGCTCGCTCGGTCTCATGCATAGATCGAAGCTCTTGCCCAACTCGCCCAGGTATTGCACGTCGCGGACGAAGTCCACCGTCAGACAGTGACCGGGCGCCGCCGTGGGCACGTGCAGCACCTGGCGTATCCCCTTGATCGGGGCCGCGTCCTTGAACGGTTCGATATACTGACGGAAACCCGGACGCCCGGGATAGCCGCCGATCACCCCACCGGCCATGGGGTTGTCGTCCCGCCCGCTCATCTCGATCACGAACTCGGCTTCCGCCGTCTGCTGCTCGGGGGTGACGTCCACCTCCATATAGACGGTTTTGGCCACGTTGGAGTGGGCCGAGGTCTGCAGATAGTCGCTCATCAGATAGTTGCGCCGCAACGCCTCGACATCCGCCAGCCAGGGCAGCGAGAACTGGTCGATATCCCAGAGGTGCTGGTGCGTATCGACAATGGGTAGCATATGCGATCTCCTTTATTAAAATCTGGCTTGCAGAAAGATTGGAGAAAGCCACTTCTCGTCTGAGGCGTGAGCGGACGCCCCGGGTAGGCTCACGAAGGACCACTCGCTACGCCATAGTCAGACACGCACTAATCTGGTTCATTGAAAGATCGCGTAGAGCGTCACCATGATGATGATGAGGCCCGCAGCCACGACGCGCGGATCACGGATTCCCTGCATCTTTCCGTGTCGAAGGGCGACCAACGGGTTTCGCCAGCAGAGGCCGTCGATTTTCTCTCGGGCGGGCTTTGGGCCGGTCAGACTGACTGCGATGAACAACGCCGAGCAGATGCAGAAGAGCCACCATGCCTGCATCAGGAAGGGGATGCCCCATCTGTCGGTGACGATTCGCTCGTTACCAATTAACGGGAAGTCGAATGTGAAGGTGAGCGCGCCGAGCAGGAATCCGAGGACGAGTGTGGCGAGAGATGCACGTGCGGTGCCGCGAGGCCAGAACACGCCCCAAAGGAAGACTGTTGTGATAGGCGGGGCGAGGCAGGCGATCATGGCGTTGATGCCCGTAAAGATGCTCTCGAACTTGCCGCCCTGCGTTGACCAGATCATGGCCAGGATCATCACGGCGCAGGCGGTCACTCGGCCGATGTTGACCAAAGTCTTGTCGGAGATTTCAGGTTGGAGGCGCCTAACGATGTCGATGCTGACGAGTGTGCTGACGCTGTTGAGCGCGCCGGCGATAGTGCTCATGAGAGCGGCGAGGAGTCCGGCGGTGACCAACCCCTTGAGCCCGACAGGGACAAGTTGGTTGATGAGGACGGGAAGCGCCTGATTGGGGTTGTCACCGATGTGATCGGCGAACAAGACGAAAGCGAGAACTCCCGGGAAGACCATGAAGAAGACGGGCAAGATTTTGATGAACCCTGCAAAGAGGGGTCCGAACTGGGCATCTCGTTCGCTCTTTGCGCCGAGGACGCGTTGGACGATGGTCTGGTCCGCGCACCAGTACCAGATTCCGAGGACGGGATAGCCGAGGAGGACGGCGTACCATGCGAGTCCGCCACTGGCGTGGATCATGCTGAGGCGGATCGGTCCGGCGGCGGTCTTGAGTTGGGCGTAGGTGTTGATGCCTTGTTCGGGCAGAGCAAGGAGGGCGAAAACGGTGACGGCGAGTCCGCCGAGGAGCAGGATGACGGTCTGAATGGACTCGGTCACGACGACGGCCTTGAGTCCGCCGAGGATGGTGTAGAGGGCAGTGAGGCTCGAAACAATGATGATCGAGGCATAGACGTTGATTCCGAAGAACTGCTCGAAGATGGTGGCGCCGGCGTAGAGGCTCATGCCGATGTGGATGAAGAGTGCTCCGACGACGGACATGAACGCCAGGAAGGTTCGTGAACCGGATCCGAAGCGTTTTTCCAGGTATTCGGGGAGTGTGGAGACCCTGTTTCGGAAATAGAAGGGTGCGAAGATGAGGCCAAGCAGGATGAGGCAGAAGGTGGCCATCCATTCGAAGTTTCCGATCACGAGTCCGACTCGATACCCGTCGGCCGCCAGTCCGACGAGGTGGACGGTTGAAATGTTGGTGGCGAACAGGGCGAGTCCGATCACGGGCCATCCGAGTGATCGGCCGGCCAGGAAATATTCGCTTCCACTGGCGACGTGTCGTCTGCCGACGAGGATACCGATTGTAACGATGCCGATCAGGTAGACGATGATGATTCCAAGGTCGATGGTGTCTATGTTCATGAACGGGCATTTCCTTTGCCTGCCGTGAGGTTGGTGACGGAGAGGGCAGTTCCTGGTTACCGAGCTTCGGTATCCGGTCTTCGATATCCGAGCGGAGCGCCGCCGTCGGGGCAAATTGCCTGTCCGGTGATGAAGGATGCTTCTTGGGATGCGAGGAAGGCGCAGACCTCGCCGATTTCGTCGATGGTGGCCATTCGGCCGAGCAGGTGCCAGGAATCGACGATTTCGAGAGCAGCCTTGGGGTCGAATTGGGTGTCGGCCCATTGCCGCATAAGCGGGGTGAGGACGCCAGCAGGGCAGACGGCGTTGACGCGTACAGTTTGTGGGGCGAGGTCGATGGCCAATGCCTTGGTGAGCCCGATCTGGGCGGCTTTTGTTGAAACGTAGCTGGGGGCGGCGGCCTGTCCGATGAGGGCGACCTCGCTGGACATGTTGATGATGGAGCCTCGGGTTTCGCGCAGGTGGGGTATGGCGAATTTACAGCCCATGAATGTGGAGGTGAGATTGAGGCGGAGCAGTTTCTCGTAGTCATCGACGGTGGTCTGGTCGATGGTCATGGTGGGGGGGTGCCAGCCTGCATTGTTGACGATGCAGTCGAGCCGGCCGAAGCGTTCGGCCGTGCCGTCGATCGCGGAGTGCATATCTGCTTCGCTGGTGACGTCACAGCGGCAGAAGTGCGCCGCGTAGCCGGCGTCAGTCAATTCCTTTTCGGCTGCCTCGCCAGCCTCTTGACCGCGGGAAACCATGACGACGGTGCATCCGTATTTAGCGAAGACGCGGGCACAACCGAGGCCGATACCCTTTGAGCCGCCGGTGATGATGGCGACTTTGTCTTTCAACTTCATGTCTGTTTCTCCAGTCGGTACCATCGGGCGGCATTGTTTCCAAAGATGTCCTGCCGCTCGACCGTTGTAAGTTCGCCGAGGTTCTTTGTCAGTGCCTCGACGACGCGGTCGTAATTGCCGGCCAGGAGGCAAACCGGCCAGTCGCTCCCGAATAGCACGCGCTGCGTTCTGAACGCTTCGATCACGTGCTCAAGATAGGGAGCAAGATCGTCGGGGGTCCATTGCTCGCAGTCCGCTTCGGTGATCATCCCGGAGAGCTTGCAGGCGACGTTCGGGCATCCTGCGAGGGCGGTGATTCCGTCGGCCCAGTCGTCCCAGACTCGGTTGGCGATCGCGGGCTTGGCGATGTGGTCGATGATGAGGGGAAGGTTGGGAAAGCTTCGGGCGGTTTCGAGCGAGACGGACAGATGCCTGGGTTTTATGAAGAGGTCGTAGGGGACGGACCGGCGGGCGAGTTCGCCGGGGCCGTGCTGCACGTCTGGCCTAAGCAGCCACTCGTCGTCCGGTTCGTCGTGGACCTGGTGTCGGACGCCGACGAATTCGGGATGGGCCGAGAGTTCGTCGAGGATGTCACCGACAGCGGGATCGGTGCGGTCTACCCAGCCAACGACGCCGGCGATGAATCGATGCTGTTGCGACAGTTGGAGAAGCCATCGGGTCTCGTCGAGTGAACTGATGGTTTGTACGAGGACGGTTGCGTCGATTCTATTTTGGCGGAGCACTGGTTCGAGGTCGGCGGGTCTGTAGTCGCGGGCCAGGACGCCGAGGTCCGGGCCCATCCAAGTGTAGTCGAATCGTGCGATCTTCCAGAAATGCTGGTGGGCATCGATTCGCATGCTCGGCCTTTCGCGGTGGGATCTGCCAAACGGGAGTGGAACGATGCTACGGCGTGTAGAAAACCTCCTCCATTCTTTTCCAATGCTCGCCGGAGTTGCGCTTCGGGACGGGGATCTGGCATGGGTCGGTGAGCTTCCACCACCGTTGTGTGGTGGGGTCGTCGGCCATTTTCTTCATGTCCTTCTCGAAATCGTCGCCGACGTATTCGAAGTGACTGAAGAGATAGAACTTGTCGTTTTCGATTTCGGTGAGGTAGATGGCGTAGTTGCGAATGTTGCCTTGGTTGATCATTCGGAGGACGCCGGGCCAGGCGTCGGCGTGTAGGCGTTTGTACTCGTCTATTTTGTCTTTCCTGATGCCGATAACGGAGCCGACGCGTTCGACCTTTTTGGAGGTGTCAACTTTGGGGGTTTCGGCGCTACCGACGATGGTCAGGGTGGCGAAGGCCAGCGTGGTGGCAAACAGCAGAGTGTCCCAGGTTCGCGTCATTTTCACGATCTCCTTTCGCACGGCTAGGTATTGTTGCATCCCAACCAGCGGAATCCCCGTCGTTTCTGATGTCGCCGGCGTGATCGACCGCAGATCTTCAGGCTCAAGATTCATCAGGTTGGTCTATTGATAATTCATAGGGGGTTGCTTTTCGGCCCCTCCCCCCTCGGCGGGGCCCTTCGATGGGAATGAGAGGCCCTAATCGCGGTCTCCGGCGGCTCTGACGACTCCTGCCCAGCATGGGCCTGAGTCTTTTCAAAGACGAGACTGGAAAGAACGGGCGACAGTACACCTATAAGGACGGACGTATCGATTTGCTGTGCGTCGATGCCGCAACCCGTGATTTCGTTGTCATCGAATTGAAAAAAGGTGAGGCTCCCCACGAAACGCTGCTGCAGATTCTGAGATACATGAGCTGGGTGCGACAGCATCTAGCGAAAGATAAGGATGTTAGGGGAATCATCCTGTCGGAGGCAGCTGATACTAGTCTGATAGAGGTTGTGAAGGAGGTTCCTTCCGTTGAGATTCGTTACTACAGGCTTTCCCTTGACCTATTGGACTAGAGATCTGTTTACATACATCGCCCCACTCACCACTCCACCAGCGTCTTCTCTGTAACCGCTCGCATACACCTCGGGCACTTCGCTGGCTCAGTCATGATGAAGTCCACGTTACCCGTCCTTCCTGTGACCTCCTGTAGCAGCCAGTCGAATGGCACCTCCGCGTCATCCGGCTGACAATGCTCACAACCAAGGACGCGGCTCTGGGCTTCACGGATCCGAGCAGCCTGCACCGTGACCAACTCAATGCCGGGTCTGCCAAGCAGTTTGTCGCCATCAAAGCCGCTTTGCAAGGTCCATTCATCGACCAGTTCGCTGTAACGCAGGATGTACCGCTTGCTGTCAGCCGTCCGAACTCTGAAGTACTCGGCGTCAGGTTCGTGCCAGCGGTCCTCGACCTCAGCAATGTCGAACAGGTCCTCATCAACGCTGAAGGGCTCAGGCCGTTCGTTGGCTTTGTAGCCGAAGTAGGCAGTGACGAGGATGGGGAGGCGCATGGGGGCTTGGAGTTGATCAGTTCGCGTTGTATCCATTTCGCCTGGAGCATCCCATCCCCACTGCTCCCGATAGGCTTGCAGTCTGCTGCGAACGCAGGAGCTGAGAACAATCCAACCACCAACAGAACGACGACTAGCATCTTCATCTCCCCGCCGTCATCACGGTCATGAACGCGATGAAGCCCCCGATAATCAGGACAACCCACCCCACGATAGTCAGAATGAGCGAAACCATCTTCCCCTTACCCACAACATAGGACAGGTAGTACGTCACGAAGGTAACTTCGTCGTCGTAGTACAGGCAATGATCGAGGTCGCCGCCGATGCGTACCCACTCCGGGCAGCTGAAGTTCTCGACGTTCACCGCTTCGCATCCACTAAGCGCCTCCCCGTTCATCAGAACCGTAGAGGGCGGGGCCGCTGCGATCTTGCCTTTTCGTACTTGTGAGTGTCCCGCTCGACATGCGTGTGGGTGTAGATCGTGCCGGAATCCTTGGAGCAGCCGACGAGTCCAGCCATCAGCAGAACGCCCAACAGCTTTTTCATTCCTCACCCCCTCGAAACCCGACGATCAGCCACATGCGGCAGCTCCGGTCGCGGAGCCTGTCGCTCAGCGCTGACGCCGGGACTCCTTTTCTTTTCGCTCTTCATCGCCACAGGGGAAGGCGTGCTCCATGCTCTCGGCCACTATTCTGAGAAAGCTTTCTTGTTGTCGTTCAACCGGAAGGGAATAGACATACCGGTGGTAGATGGCGACAAGAGCCTCGATTCCATTGCGACCTCTCCACCCCTTCATCCAGTCAAGAGGCCTGCACACACCCGAGAACGCCTCGTATGGCGGATCGTCGTAACCGTCTTCCAAGCGAAGCAGCCTCTCGACAATCGCAAACATCCCCCTGCACCAGCCGTTGTCGTAGGTGCGTTCCAGCTCTCCGGCCTTGGGTTCCAGTGCGATGGCCTCGCAAAACCCCGCCGCATTGTCAGCCCTAATGTCAGCCGCAGCTTCCGGTGCAGCGAACATTGGCAGGGCTGCGAAGGTCGCGCAATAGATGAGTGACCGCTTCATACGCGCCTCCTCCTCGCACTGGGACACTATAGAAACCGTCCCAAGAGGGGAAGAGGTAACTGCCCTACGGGGTCAGGCTCACACCATGCTGGTCTACTGGGTTTGGATCGACGAGTGCCTACTACCGCTGCCCACGCCTCGTGGCCGATTCTTGGGCTGCAGCGTCCTCGATGATGAGGGAGTGCTACGGGCCTGGGAGATCGCCAGGGCTCAGGTGGGGTCTGGCTTGGTCCCGAGTGATGAGGCGCAGGCGTGGATTGAGGGGCTGAGGTTTGAGAGCTAGCTAGACCCTCGCTACATGTCCCACCCGGCAAACTCCGCAGCGATGGCTTTCCGCTTCTTCTTCGTCCGGCTCCCACCACGCATCTCCCAATGCCTCCCGCCAGTGGTCAGCCAGCTTGGTGAGGGCGGTCCGGACCTTCGCTGTCGGGAATCCCGGGCGGTAGGTCTTGGTCAGGGAGGGGCGCGAGTGGCCCAGAGCCGCCTCGATCACATCGCTCTCTACTTGAAGGTCCTCCAGGCGGGACGCTCCAGTGCGCCGCACGTCATGCAGCCTGAGTTCCTTGATCCCAGCCTTTTCGCCAATCTCTCGCATCCACCGGTGAGGTAGACCCATCGTCCCGTCCTGTGTGTTTGCAGGGAACAGGGCAGGATCGGCTCCGGCCGGAGCTTCCCTTTTCGCACGGTCGACAGGGCTGTCCTCATGCACACCCCCCATTCCGCGAAGCAGGAAGGCTGCATCCGTAGAAAGCGGGACGGGATGCGTCGTGCCGCTCTTTGTTGCCGGTGCGGGTAGAGTCAGCACATTGGTCTGCCAGTCGAACCACGAGAGGCGAATGGCCCTTGTCTCGCCGCTCCGGAGCATCGTGAGCATGAGCAGGCGGAAGAGGACCTCCACGGGCGTCCCTGCCGTTGCCTCCAGAGCCCGCTTCAACTCCGCATCGGTGTACACCCGGTCCCTCTGCAGCTCTGGCGAAGGCTTGGGAAGACGAAGCAGCGGGTTGGGGCAGTCGATGAGGTTGCCGTCAAGAGCCCAGTTGTACAGACGCTTGAGTGCCTCGAAGGAACGGTTCGCCGCAGTGGGCGTCTCCTTCGCCACCTCCCCCGACCAGGTACGCAGGTCTTGCTTCGTGATCGAGTCTGGTGCGCGGTTGCCCAGGTGGGGGAGGATGTGGACACCAAAGTAGCTCTGCCAGTTTGCGCGAGTGCTGTCTGCCAGCTTGGCCCAATCGTGTGAGAGCTGGTACGCCTCAAACAGCTTCTTGATCGTTGGCCCCGAGCGACTAGCCTTTCTTGGGGTCATGCCAAGGCGAGCCTGAGCGGAGAGCTGCCTGGCTTTCTCCCTGGCTTGCTTCGGCGTAATGATCAGGGCGCTGCCGATGGTCAACCGCTTCCGCCTACCATTGGGCGGTGTGACAAGGATGCTCCAACTCCGTCCGCCCTTATCGGAGACACGAAGCCTTAGCCCTGGCACTTCGTCGTCTGCGTACTCGCCTTTGTGCGTGGGTTCGAGGGAGTTGAGCCAAGCTCGCGTTACTCTCATCGACTTCTCTCTTGCATATTGCTTTTCGGTATGAAGGTTCGCTATAGGTTCCTCATGGCCACCGTCTCTCCAGCGGGACAGTAGCACCTATCTAACACAGGATCACCGAATAATGGGGAATTGAGAGGAATAAGTGTAGCCCTGTGCTTCTGTCGTTTCCTTTTCAGAAGCCGAAGGCTGTAGGTTCGAACCCTACCGGGCGTACCATCCCATCTCTACGTCGGGTCGCCCCTCGCGCAGAGGGCACCAGCATGCGGCTGTGCGGTGCTCGGTTGCCCAACCAGCGCCCGTCGGGCCACAGCAACGAGGTCCGCCAGGCGCTCTCCGGAATCCAGGTCGGGCGGAGCCGCCGGACCAATATTTTCCGGCACGGCGAGTCATGGATCGTGTCAAACGGTCAGTGGCTATCAGAGGTGCGCCCGCCTCCGGGGGTCACGCAAACACGACGAGGAGGTCGTTCGCCTGGAGCCTGTCACCCGGTTTGACGTGCACCTGAGCAATCTTTCCGGCCACAGGGCTGGTCACGACCGTCTCCATCTTCATTGCCTCGATCACGGCGACCGAGTCGCCCCGTGCGACCGTGGCCCCCGGCGACACCAGAACGTCCACAACCGCCCCCGGCATGGGCGAGCCAAGGTGATGGAGGTCGTCGGAATCTGCCCGGAGCCGTTGCTCGACCTCGACATCGAGCGATCGGTCGCGCACTCGGATGTCCCGGGGCGCGCCGTTGAGCTCGAAGAGGAGGGTCCTCATGCCTTGCGGATCCGGCTTCGAGACGGCGACGAGCTTGATATACAGGATCTTCCCCGGCTCGATCTCGACCTCGATCTCCTCTTCCTCGGCCATGCCGTAGAGGAACGCAAGGGTGGGAACGAGGTCCACGCGGTGGAAGTCCCGGCGGTGCCGCAGGAAGTCTAGCGTGACCTTCGAGTATAGGGCATAGGAGAGCACGTCCACGTCTCGCACCGGGAGATCGTTCGTCTTCTCCAGATCGGCGCGGAGCAGCTCCCAGTCCACGGGCTCGAGCATGGCGCCGGGCCGGCCCTGGAGCGGCGGCTCACCCTTGAGGACCGCGCTCTGGAGCTTTCTCGGGAAGCCGCCCGGCGGTTGGCCGATGTCGCCCCGAAAAAAGCTGTGGACCGAGGCGGGAAGCGACAGCTCGTCCGCTCGTCTTTCCAGCTCCTCGCCCGAGAGGTCGTTCGTGACCATGAACAGCGCCAGGTCGCCGACTACCTTCGAAGAGGGCGTGACCTTGACGAGATCCCCGAGGAGCAGGTTTGCCTCGGCGTAGGCGCGTAGCACGTCCGTCCAACGGCTACGTAGACCGAGCGACTCGGCCTGGACACGCAGGTTGGTGTACTGGCCCCCTGGCATCTCGTGCTGATACACCGTAGCCGTGCCGGCGCGAAGGTCGGACTCGAACGGCGCGTACATCCGCCGAACCTCCTCCCAGTAGCGTGAGATCTCGTCCAGGGCGGTGAGGTCTAGGCCGGTGTCGCGGTCGTGGAAGCGCAGCGAGGCCACGATCGAGTTCAGGTTCGGCTGGGAGGTGAGGCCCGACATCGAGGCCAGGGCGCAGTCCACGGCGTCGACCCCCGCCTCGGCGGCGACGAGCAGGGTCGCCGCCTGGATCCCCGCGGTGTCGTGGGTGTGCAGATGGATGGGCAGGCCCGTCTCCTCTTTCAAGGCCTTGACGAGGGTGCGCGCCGCAAAAGGCTTGAGGAGCCCGGCCATGTCCTTGATCCCGAGGATGTGGGTGCCGGCGCGCTTCAGCTCCCTGGCGAGCCCGGTGTAGTAGCGGAGCGAGTACTTGGTGCGGCTCGGGTCCTCGATGTCGCCCGTGTAGCAGATGGCGGCCTCGAGGATCTTCCCCGAGTCGAGGACCGCATCGCAGGCCACGCGCATGCCCTCGATCCAGTTGAGAGAGTCGAACACGCGGAAGAGATCGATGCCGTGAGACGCCGCCCCCTTCACGAACCGCTGGACGACGTTGTCCGGGTAGTTCGTGTACCCGACGGCGTTCGATGCTCGCAGGAGCATCTGCAGGAGCGTGTCGGGGACGGCCTCACGGACCGCTTCGAGGCGGTCCCATGGGCACTCGTGCAGGAACCGGAGCGAGACATCGAAGGTCGCTCCGCCCCACATCTCATACGAGAAGACTCCGGGGAGGGCCCGTGCCATGGCGCCCAGGCCCGGCACGCCGTCGGCCGTCCGAACACGCGTGGCCAGGAGGGACTGATGCGCGTCCCGAAACGTCGTGTCCGTGATCAGGAGCCGGCGCTCCTTGCTCATCCAGGCCGCGAGACCCTCCGGCCCCTTTTCCTTCAGGATGAGCCGCGTGCCCGTGACGCGGTCACCCGGGTCCGTGAGGACCTCGGGCCGCCTGGGCATCTCGATTCGCTCCGGTTTCGGTTTCCCTTTCACGAGTGGGTTCCCGTTGACCGTGACTTCCGCCAGGAACGTCAGAAGGCGATTGGCCCGGTCGCGGGTCCTCTCGAACCGGAGCACCTCCGGGTGCGACTCGATGAAGTCCGTGCGCGCGTCGCCCGACAGGAACTCCGGGTGCCGGAGGACGTTGTGGAGGAACGGGATGTTCGTCTTGAGACCGCGCACCCGGAACTCGGCCAGCGCGCGCTTCATCCGGTCGGCTGCCTCGTGCAGTCCGCGGCCCGAAGCCGTCACCTTCACGAGCAGCGAGTCGTAGTACGGCTGGATGACGGCGCCGGCGAAGGCCGTCCCGGCATCGAGGCGGATGCCGTGTCCGCCCGCGGATCGGTAGGCCGTGATCCGGCCATAGTCCGGAAGGAACTCGTTGCCGGGATCTTCGGTGGTGATCCGGCACTGGATCGCCACGCCGCGCGCCTGGATCGATGCCTGCCCATCGACACCGACATCGGGATGATCGAGCGCCGCGCCTTCCGCGATCCGGATCTGCGCCTTGACGAGGTCGATCCCGGTGACGGCCTCGGTCACGGTGTGCTCGACCTGGATCCTGGCGTTGACCTCGATGAAGAAGAAGTGCCCGGACTCCGGCTCGTAGAGGAACTCCACCGTGCCGGCGTTCTCGTATTGAGCCTCCCGCCCGATCCGGACCGCGGCTGCCGCCATCGCGACCCGGCTATCCTCGGGAAGGCCCGTGGCCGGTGCGATCTCGATCACCTTCTGGTGGCGCCGCTGAACCGAGCAGTCCCTTTCGAAGAGATGAACGACGGTGCCGTGCGCGTCCCCGAGAATCTGAACCTCGATGTGCTTCGGCCGTTCGATGAACCGCTCGACGTAGACGTCGTCGCGGCCGAAGGCGCTTTTGGCCTCCCGCTTCGCCTCGATCAGGCGTTGGTCGATCTCTCTCGCCGTCCGGCACACCCGGATCCCCCGTCCACCACCACCGGCGGCGGCCTTCAGGATCACGGGGTAGCCAACACGCCCCCCGAAGTCCCGAGCGGTCGCCGCGTCCACGGGAAACGAGAGGCCGGGAACGCAGGGAACACCGGCGGTTTCGGCGAGACGTCGGGCCGCGATCTTGTCCGCCGCGCGCGCCATGACCTCCGGGGGCGGCCCGACGAACGCGATGCCGCGGTCTCGGCACGCGCGGGCGAAGTCCGGGTTCTCGGCAAGGAAGCCGTACCCGGGATGGACGGCGTCGCACTCTTTCTTGGCGGCGAGATCGGCGATCTCCTCGATCTCCAGATAGGCGCCCAGCGGGCTCCTGCCCCGCCCGATCAGATATGACTCGTCTGCTTTGTAGCGATGCAGCGCGAGGCGATCCTCCTCGGAGTAGATGGCCACGGTCCGCAGGCTGAGCTCGGTCGATGCGCGCATGACGCGGATGGCGATCTCGCCCCGGTTGGCGACCAGGATCTTCTGGAATGGACGTGTCATGGGGTGAGGTCCGCCGTTCGGCATGCCTCGACTCGTGCACGGGGCCTGAATGCGCCGTTGCCCGCCGCCGCTCTACTCGTCGGCGCACTCGTTTTCGTCGGGCGCAAGATGATGGACGCTCACTCCGGCCGGGTCGGTCGCAAATCTGAAGGCAGGCACCGACATGCTTTCACAGAGTGGCTCATAGATCCATTCGACGTTTCTTTCCGGAAGAGAGAGACCGTGGTCCAATACCTGAGACACCCGACACCGCCAAGATCGAGCAGGGCATCGCTTCCGCTGGTAGGCGTCCTTGAAGTGCGTGGAAGGCCCTACGTTGCCCGGTGCCGAAGCAGAACCTCGTGCGCGAGGAGTGTTCCCACCGAGAGCCCCAGCAGCTGTGGTCCCAGGGTCTCGAGTCCGAGGCGCTGGGCCACGACGCCCATGAGAGCGGGCAGGAGCGCGGCCCCGAGGGCCGCTGCCGCGACCTGGAGGCCGACGGTCTGGGGCACGTGCAGGGCGCCCACGCGGCCCGGGGTCGTGGCCATGAGGGTGGGGAAGACCGGCCCGCACGCAAGGCCGGCCAGGGTCAGCCCGGCGAACGCGACGATGTCCGTGCCGTCGACCCAGACGAGAGCCGCCCCGGCGGAGATGGCGACGAGGCAGCCCCGCACGAGCGCACCCGGGGACATGCGCGCCGCCGCGACAGAGGCGAGGAGCCGCCCGACCGTCAGCCCGCCCCAGTACACGCTCAGCCAGAAACCGGCGACCGCCGGGGCGATGCCGCGTCCCTCGGTGAACAGGGTGAAGGCCCATACACCGAAACCGACCTCCACGCCGACGTGGACGAAGTAGACGAGGGCGCCGAGCCGCGCGGCGGAGAGACGCAGGGTCTGTCTCATCGCGGCGTTCTTCACCAGCCCTGCGGCCGTCGGAGCGGTGGTCGGCGTCCAGGAGTGGCGCGTGAGGAGCAGGCCCACCGCGAGAGCCAACTGTGAGGCGCCCACCAGAACGGCGAAGCGGCGTAGCCGAGCAGCGCGAGGGCGGTGGCGAAGCGCTGGCGGCGAGCAAGCGGCCCAGCGTGAGGCGGGAGAGGACGTGGCTGGCCCCGAAGCTCGCCCCGACGTAGCCGACCGTGCCCGCGAGGAGCAGTGCGCCTTGTGCGTCCAGGGACAGCCCGAACGACGCCCGCATCGACGGCCACGCCGTGCCCAGGAGCCTGTCGGGCAGGCCGAGGCTGACGAAGGCCAGCGAGGCTAGGGAGGGGAGCAGGATCCGGGTGCGGCGCGGCATCGGGGGGAGACACTACACCACCTCCGCGCCTCCGCTGTTTTGCGCTCTCCATCGTCCCCCCGGGCGGGCTAGAATGGCGACTCAGAGCAAAGGAACCGGAGTCCGACCCACCTCTGCTGGAGATCATGAGGGAGAGGGAATGACAGAACCACGTGACGGGATGGGGAGAAGAGAGTTCCTCGGTGGCGGCGCTGCGGCCGCGGCGTTGGGGGCGGCAGCGCGGGCCGGGGCACGCCCGGTCCAGGAGGGGGAGACGCGAGCAGAGCCACCGGCCTTCATCCTGGACTCGCACAACCACTGCGGGGGGACCGAGGCGTGGGTCCGGGAGATGGTCGAGGTCTATCGGCCGCGAAACGCCATGGCGTGCGTCAACACCTGGATCGAGGATCTGGAGCTGATGGCCGATGCGGTCCGGTCGCATCCGGACGTCTTCATCGGCTACGGCCGGGTCCGGCCCGACGACCCCACCGCCGTGCGCCAGATCGAGACGTTCAAGAAGAAGGGCTTCCGAGGCATCAAGTTCCACAGCCCGCGGGTGAACTGGGACGACCCCTCGTACTTCCAGGCCTACCGGCTCTGCGAGGAGTACGGGATGGTCATGCTGCTCCACACGGGCATCTCCAGCCGCAGGGAATTCGAGAACCCGACCTGGGGCTCGTCCTCTCGCATGCGCCCGATGTACCTGGACACGCTGTGTCGCCAGTTTCCCCGCACCGTGATCCAGGGCGCCCACCTCGGCAACCCGTGGTACGAGGAGGCGGCCGAGGCAGCCCGCTGGAACCCCAACCTCTACTTCGACGTGACGGGCTCGACCCTGCCGAAGCTCATCAAGCTCGGCCGTCTCGAGAGGCTCAGCGAGATCCTCTGGTGGTCGGCGGGGGAGGGCGAGGTCAACCCCCACACGCTGAAGGGTGGCCCCGGTGCCTGGGCGCACATCGTCTTCGGGACAGACGAGGGACCGGGTGGTCTCGTGTCCAACATCGAGCGCTTCCAGGAGATGCTCGACGCCAACCACGTCCCCGAGTCGGCGCGGCAGCGCATGTGGGGTCTCACGATGGCCGAGGTGCTGGGCATCGATCCCGGGACTCGACAGCCTCGCGCCTGACCCGGAGCAGCCAGAGAAGCGAGAGCGCCGCGACGACGAGGCGGGCGGACACCAGGCTCGCCGGCGCGTCGAAGAGAGCGAACGCCAGCGAGCCGAGGGTGCCCAGGCCGACCGCGACGGACACGACGCACGCCTCGGTTTCCGCGTGCCCGAGGTGGGCGGCCCATCCCGCTCGGATCGTCGTCTACGGGCGTCGGTCTATTTGTGCCACTTGCACCGGCGCTTCAAGAAGAGCGCACCGGACGAGCCAGCGGCCGGGCTGAGGTTGTTGCCGACCACCGAGCGGAAGTCGTTGAGCCGAGTCCCGAAGACGAAGGTCGCACCTTCGGGAGAGTCCAGGACCTCGTCGGTCCAGCCGCTGCGGCGGCGGGCCCAGAGGACGGCACTCGCGGACCGGAGAGCGCCGCCCTCTCGCGCGAACGCCGACCCCACCACTTTCCCGAACAGATTGATGTCCGTCACGGACGCGTCGGAAAAGCCTTCCGGAACCGGGAGCACGACGGGGTTCTCGTAGGTCGGACCGCCCCTCTTCCACAGACGGCGCTTCCAGAAGACGGGGCGCGTCGTCTGGGTGCCGTTCACAAGCCCGGCTGCCGTGGCCACCACGTGTCCGAACAGGTTGATCGCCCCAACGGTGTTTCTTGGAAGCCCCGGGGTGGACGGGAGCACCACGGGCGTTCGGATGGATCCGGGATGTCTTCGATGGTGGAGGCCATGGTGCCGCGGCACCCGGCGCCAGACCACGATGTCCGAGAGCTCGAACGTGCCGGTGCCGGTGTCGTTGACCTCGGTGCGGTTGGCCCGTCCCACAACATCGCCCAGCTCGTTGATGCCCGTGGCCGTGCTCTGGAAGCCCTCGGGCGTCTCGAGCACGACGACGGTGTGGGCCTGGCCCCGTACGGGCTGCCAGACGACTGCGCTCCGGACGACGTCGCCGTTGACGATCTCGCCGGGGTTGAACGCCCAGCCCACGGCCTGTCCGCGAGAGTTCACGTCCGCCGCTATCGCTTCGGTGTAGCCGGGCGGCGGCTCGAGCTCGACGGCCTCCCACTCGCCCCGTACCTTCTTCCAGATGACGGCCCGGAAAAAGGTGGAGTTGCCAACGCGGATCGACGAAAAGCCCACCGGGATCCCCCTGCGAGCGATGGCGCTCGCGTCCCCGTCCACCATGCCGTCCAGTGTGGGCAGCGGTTGGACGGTCGTGGCCTTCGACCGTCTCTTCGCTCAGAGGATCGCCTGGCGTGGCAGCGCGAAATCGGTGCGGAGAGCCTGGCCGACGGCCTGGCCGCGATTGTTGAGATCCCGGGTTGCGGCCCGGGTGTAGCCGGGAAGTGTCGGCAGGTCGAGGGGCTCGTCCGCGCTCACCGCGGCTACGACCGTGGCGAGGAAGAGAACAGGCAACAGCACGCGCCTCGTGCACCTGAGGCGCAGCCAGGAGATCAAGGGCATTGAACTCTCCGTCGAGGGAATGGGTCATTCACGTCTATGGCCCTCGAGGGGATGGGGCCACTGCCAGGGAACGGATCCATTATACGCCCGGCGGCGCGGTCTCGACCCTACTGCTGCAGTCGTCGGACCCGCGTGCATGACGGTTTGTGGCCGCCGGTACACGCTTTGTGGTAATAGGGCAGAGCTTTCATCGGGTCGCGGGCCGCTTCCCACGCCTGGCCCACCTCGTAGCAGGCCGCGGCGGCGTCGCCGTTGCACGACTTGGCGAACAGCTGCAGAAGCTCGCGCCGGGTGGCCTCGTTGCCCTTTTCAAGAAGGCGAGCGAGCCGGTAGCAGTCGCTGAGGATGCCTCCTTCGCACGTCCGGGTATAGAGCGCCTTGGCCTCGGTGAGGCTCTGGCTGATGATGTCGCCTTTCTCTCGCATGGCAGCCAGCCGGCTGCAGCCCTTGAGGGAGTCGGCCTCGCACGCCTCGCGGAAGAGCGCGGCCGCCCGGTTGAGGTCGCGGCGCACGGCGCCGCCCTTGTGGAAGAGCTCACCCAGGGTGACGCAGCCTCGCGGGTCGCCCTCGGTGCAGGCCGTGCGAAGGAGGGTCATGCCCTCGGAGAGGTCGCGCTCGACGCCGGCGCCCTTGGACGTGAAGAGCGCAAGCTCGTAGCAACCCCTTCCAACATCGCCGTCGCAGGCCTGGCGAAAGTAGCCGGCCGCTTTGGCATTGTTGCGCGCGGTCCCCTCGCCATCGCGGTGAAGCTCACCGAGGCCGAGGCATCCCAGGGGCGCTCCGCCGTCGCAGGCTCTCACGAAGAGCTCGAGGGCCTGAGAGGAATCCTTCGCGATTCCGTCGCCTCCCTGAAAAGCCGCGCCGAGAGCCGCGCAGGCGGACGCGTCCGCCCTCGCAGGCCTTGCGCCCGTGGCCCACCGCGTGCTCCAGATCCTTCTCCACCCCCCGGCCGTCGACGTACAGCACCGCCAGGAAGTGGCAGCTCGCGAGGTGGTCACCATCGCAGCCGAGCGTGTAGAGCTCGGCGGCCCTGGCGTCGTCGCGGGCCATCGGCGTGCCGGCCTCGTGCATCGCGCCGAGGCTCCCGCAGGACGACGCGATGCCCTTGTCGCAGGCGAGGCCGTGGAGCTCGACGGCCCGCCCCAGGTGCCGGTCCACCTCGTCCCCGGCCTCCCGCATCTGTGCGAGCTCGGCACAGGCTTCGGCAACGTCCCATGCGCAGACTCGCTGGTAGAGGTCGGTCGCCTTCTCCAGGTCGACCTTCGTGCCCACGCCCCGCCGGCGACGGTGGCCCAGCTCGAAACACGCCGCGGCCAGCCCCAGCTCGCAGGCCTTCTCGACGTCGCGACCCACGCCCGTGCCCGCGTCGTACATCTCCGAAAGCTGCACGCAGTCAGGCGCAGCACCGCCCTTGCACGATTTCTCCAGGGCCTTTCGGGCGTCGTCGTCCTAGGCCTGAGCCGTGGCGACCGACGCGAAAAGCAAGGCGACGACGATCCGGACGCGCATTGTGGCCTCCTTCACTGCAGCAGAGTCTACGCTCTGCAGGTCGTTGCCTCCATTGCGCCCGCTCACAGACTGCCCGGAGAACCCCCTTGCCAGGTCGGGCCGGAGTAGGCTACGTTGCGGCCATGGCTGATTTGCCCAACGTGCTCTCTTTGGAGGGCCGGGTCGCGGTTGTGACCGGGGCAGGGCGGGGCATCGGCAGCGCAACCGCTCGGCAGCTTGCCCGAGCCGGCGCCCAGGTGGCGCTCCTCGACCTGGATCCGGCTGGGGTGAACCGCACCGCCGAAGCCATCGGGCTCGAGAGCGGAGAGGCGCTGGCGTTCACCAACGACATCACCGACTCGTTCGCGGTGGAGCGGACCCTCGATCGCGTCATCGACGAGTGGGGACGGATCGACGTCCTCGTCAACAATGCCGGCGTGCTGAGCGAGGCTCCCCTGGAAGACCTCACCGACGAGGACCTCGAGGAGAGCCTGGACATCAATCTCCGCGGGACCCTGGTGTGCACCCGGGCTACGGTGCCCCACATGGTGGCCCGGGGGGCCGGCCGCGTGATCTCCGCCGCCTCCATGTCCACCCGCATCGGCGCCGTGGGGCTGACGGCCTACTCGGCGTCGAAGGGCGCCATCGTGGGCATGACCCGGACCTGGGCCCGAGAGCTCGGCCCAAAAGGGATCACGGCCAACGCCGTGGCCCCCGGCTTGATCGACTCCGAGACGACCAGCACGGTCCCGGCCGGGGAGCTGGAGGCCACCCTTTCCCGGCTTCCTGCCCGGCGGCTCGGACGGCCTGACGAGGTCGCGGCGGTCTACGTCTTCCTGGCCTCCGACCTCTCGTCGTTCATCAACGGTGCCGTCCTCGGTGTGGACGGCGGGTTGTTCCTGGTCTAGCCGCGGTCGCGGAGGGCCTGGCGGGTGTCGCGGTCGATGTCCCGGCGCTTGATGGCCTCGCGCTTGTCGTGGGCCTGCTTGCCCCGACCGAGGCCGATCTCCAGCTTGACCTTCCCCTTGCGCAGGTAGGCTCGGAGCGGGACCAGGGTCAGCCCCTTGCCGGTGACCTTGCCGCCGAGCTTCAGGATCTCCCGCTTGTGGAGCAGGAGCTTGCGGTCGCGCTCGGAGGCGTGGTTCATCTGGTTGGCGTGGCTGTAGGGCGCTATCTTGCAACCCACGAGAAAGAGCTCACCCCCACGGAAGTCCACGTAGGCGTCGCTGAAGCTGAGGCCTCCCTCGCGAATGGACTTCACCTCCGTGCCGAGCAGGGCGATACCGGCTTCCACGCGCTCCAGAACGTGGTACTGAAAGAAGGCCTTCCGATTCTTCGCGAGAACGCGCTCGCCCCCGTCGGGCTTCGCCATGCCTTATGCTAGCCGACGAGCGTCCCGGGCCGGCACGGGTGGTGTCACATCCTTTGACGCCGGCTTGCAGCAAGTGACGGCCGGGGATGCAGCGGGGTGGTAGATTCTGGGGAGATGAGCGATATCGAGAAGCGCCTCGCCACGCCCACGGACTCCCGGGGGCGTGTGGTCTCGATCTTCGTCGGGGCGGTCCTCCTGCCCTCCATCGCGCTGTCCGTCCTCTCCTTCAACGCCGTCCCGAAGCAGGCCGAGAACCTCAAGATCAGCCTGAAGGCCCAGGCCGAGAAGATGCTGTACTACGTCGAGCAGGATCTCGAGATGGCCGCTCGCGCCCGAGCCCTCGAGGCGGCCCGGGTCGTGGGCACCGAGGTGCTTCTCGAGGGCCGGCCCAAGCTGGTGCGGGCCGCGCTCCGCGACGCCGGGATGGCCGAGGTGAGGTTCGATTCGCTGCGCCTCGAGGCCTGGAACCCCATGCGCAAGCAACGAGGCCGCGAGCCCGGAAGGGACAGCGTCGATGCTCTTCGGGAGGCCCTGCGGGGCCTGGACATGCCGGTGCTGGACGGGGAAGAGGATTCGGTCCCCCTCAAGACGCACGGCGGCGAGAAGCTCGGGATGGTCCGCTTTCGTTTCTCGTGCGAGTACGTCCACAGGAAGCTCGTGCGCGAGTTCTTCGAAAGCGACTTCATGAACCCTGACGAGGCGTGGGTGATTCGCGTCTCGGAGCCCACGGGGCAGCTCCTCTACGAGAACGCTCCGACGCCGAGCGATCGGTTCGAGGTCCGGAGGATCATGTCGGCACCCTCCTTCGTGGGCGTTCTCCTCCAGCTGCGGTACAAGGATCGCTCGATCGAGGAGGAGGTGAGGCGCCTCGCCCTGACCAAGACCGCCCTCATCGGCTTCATCGACTTGATGCTCCTCGCCGGTCTCTTCCTCGTCTACGCCAACGTGCGCCGTGAGCTGCGCCTCTCCCGCCTGAAGAGCGACTTCGTCGCCAACGTGAGCCACGAGCTGAAGACGCCTCTCGCCCTCATTCGCCTCTTCGCCGAGACCCTCGAGCTGGGTCGTGTCCCCAGTGAGGACAAGGCGAAGCAGTACTACCGCGTCATCAACAAGGAGAGCCAACGCCTGACCCAGCTGATCAACAACATCCTCGATTTCTCCCGAATCGAGGCCGGTCGCAAGGAGTACCGGTTCCGTCCGGCGGACGTCGGGGCGGTGGTGCGCGAGGTGGTGGAGTCGTACCGTTTCTCCATCGAACAGCAGGGGTTCGAGCTCGAGGTGACGGTCGCCGACGACCTGCCGGGGGCCGTGGTGGACCCCGAGGCGCTCTCCCAGGCCCTCTTGAACCTCGTCAACAACGCGATCAAGTACAGCGGCGACGGCAGGTACATCGGCCTCGAGGTTCGCAAGGGTCAGGGGGGCATAGTCATCGCGGTCACCGATCGGGGTGTCGGCATCCCAGGGGCGGAGCAGAAGAAGATCTTCGAGAAGTTCTACCGGGTCGAAGACACCCTGATCCACACGACCAAGGGGAGCGGCCTCGGCCTGGCCCTGGTCCAGCACATCATGGATGCGCACGGCGGCTCCGTGGAGCTCGACTCCGAGCCGGGAAAGGGCAGCACGTTCCGTCTCATCGTGCCGCTGGCGCCGGCGCCCCGGCTGGGCGGAGGCCGTAGTGGATAGCGCGCCGGTGAGCACATTCAAAGACGGTACAGAACAAGGAAGATCATGAGCAAGATCCTTATCGTCGAAGACGAGCCGGACATGGTTCTCGGACTCAAGGACAATTTCGAGTTCGAGGGGTACGAAGTCACCACCGCGACAGACGGAGAGTCGGGCCTCAAGCGTGCCCGGTCCCTGAAGCCCGATCTGATCATTCTCGACGTCATGCTGCCGCGGCTCTCGGGGCTCGAGGTGTGCAAGACCCTCCGGGGAGAAGGGTGGGAGGGCCCGATCCTCATGCTCACGGCCCGCGGCCAGGAGATCGATAAGGTCGTGGGTCTGGAGCTGGGAGCGGACGACTACGTGACGAAGCCGTTCTCGATCCGGGAGCTGCTGGCCCGGGTGCGGGCTGTGCTCCGCCGCTCCGAGAGCTCGCCCAAGCGGCTGGCCCGGTACTCCTTCGCGGACGTGGAGCTCGAGTTCGAGTCGTACAAGGCCACGAAGGCCGGCGAGGCGCTGGACCTCAGCCCTCGGGAGTTCGAGCTGCTCCGCTACCTAATCGAGCGCAAGGGCGAGACGGTCACCCGCGACCAGCTCCTCGAGGACGTCTGGGGGTACGAGTCGTACCCCTCCACTCGCACGGTCGACACCCACATCGCCAAGCTCCGGGCCAAGATCGGCGACAGCGGCTCGGAGCCGAAGTGGATCCTCACGATCCACGGCATGGGATACAAGTTCATCGATTCGTCATGAGCTCCGAACCGCCCCCTGCCGCGGCGAGCGAAGCGTCTCCCGCTCCGCCGCTCACTCTCGTGGTGGGCGACCTCGCCCTGCCGGAGGGGGACTGGCTGCCGGGCGCGGTGGATGCCCGGCGGACCCGGCCGAGCGAGGCGCTGCAGCGCATCCAGGCCGACTCTCCCGAGCTGGTCCTGCTGGACGGCCGTCTCCCCGGCGAGGATCTGTCGTCGGTCCTCGAGGGCGTGGGCCATCCCGACCGACCGGACCGTCCGGCGGTCATCGTCGTCACCGAGGAGGGGCGTCGCACTCACGTCGAGAGCCACCTCATCGATCATGCCGACGACTTCGTCAACGGCGCCCTGGGGACCGACGTTCTCCTGGCCCGCATCCGCACCGCCCTCAGAGTGCGGGGCGTTCTCGGCGAGCTGGCCCGCAAGAACGCCGAGCTGGAGACGGGTCCCAGCGTCTGGAGAAGCTGGCCGGGCGCATGGCCGAGGAGCTCCGGCTCGCCTCCCGGTTCCAGCGGGCGCTTCTGCCCCCGCCGCTGCACCATCCCCGCCTCGAGCTCGCCGCCGAGTTCATCCCGGCGCATCGTGGGCTGGCGCGTCTGCGGCTCGCTACGGACCGACATCGCCCTCGATGCGCTGGAGCAGGCCCTCTACGCCCGACCGGCGATCGATCAGCTCGTGCACCACAGTGATCGGGGCAC
>Ga0310121_10001443_pt1 | contig 24338 bp, 15 predicted proteins | sample CB27_Tmax_986_MG_FD_203504 | JGI IMG/M metagenome (GOLD analysis project Ga0310121, IMG submission 203504) | Marine microbial communities from Western Arctic Ocean, Canada - CB27_Tmax_986 | ecosystem: Environmental > Aquatic > Marine > Oceanic | place: Canada: Western Arctic Ocean | collected...
CATCGATTGGGGTGACGACGACTGTGCGACCGCATGTGCTGCATACAGCGCTGATGGTACGGACGGCGACGCCGGTGGTAACACCGTGCAATGTCGTATCTATCATCTTGGTGTAGCTGCCGACGATCCCGCCACGCATTGCCCCCACGGCTCTGTTGATGGTGGTGGTGTATGTATAGATGCTGCTCCCAGCCTCTGCGACACCTACTGTGACCTCGCATCCACCAACTGCACTGACGACAACGCCATCGATTGGGGTGACGACGACTGTGCAACCGCATGTGCTGGCTACAGCGCTGATGGTACAGACGGCGACGCCGGTGGTGACACCGTGCAATGTCGTATCTACCATCTTGGTGTAGCGGCCGACGATCCCGCCACGCATTGCCCCCACGGCTCTGTTGATGGTGGTGGTGTCTGCGTACCAGAGTAATCACTGATTTATTCAGAGATACACAATAGAAACGCCGCCGGGGCTTACGCTCCGGCGGCGTTTTCTTTTTTGCTACTTGGCTCGTAGTCGATAGATGCGCTGTTGCGCCGGATATACGCCGATATCGTACATCTTATGAACAAGAACCTGGATATCATCCATCACAGGCTCATAGGGCCCATCGATATGGTCGGCCGCTTCGACCACATAAAGTCTGGCTGGCGATAGACCGGTGGTCGAAATGTTCAAAATGCCGTCTTCATAGCTGAGCACGTCACGACCAAAGGGCCGAGCCAGAGGCTCTCCAATAAATACCCCCTCGCCCGGCCAACGAACGGACTTCCAATAGGCCTCCAGGACGGTCGCACCACGAAAGTACTGGTCCACGAAGACCCGTATCTGGGGAAACTTCGTCTGGTAGTTACAAGGCTCCACGACCGTGCCGTAGCTGGCCGTCACTCCGGCCTCAAGCCAGCGGAGGGCGCTCATCTGATCGCCCGAGTCGAGGAGGCTTCCGCCAAAGGAAGTCAGATGGTCTGCCACAGCTCCCGGCCGATAGGTATTGGAGTCGATAAACGGAACATCAATCAGGCCCGTAAAATAGAATAGGACATCCGATGCGTCCGAAATCCAATCCGGATCGTCGGGATGCGAACGATCTTCAAATCGAAGGTCCAGCCCACCCTCGTGGTCCCAGTCCTTTACGGTATTCCGAAAATCCGACCAGCGAACACTCCGATTCGCGTCGCTTGTACGTACAAGATAACCCGTACCCGTGGGAAAGGTATGATCGGCGGCAAAGCCTCTATCAACCAGTTGCTGGACATATTCAAGGGTCTGCCCCGCCAACATCATGGCTGGACGGATAGCATGATCATCAAAGGGCCTGGTCGATTCCGAATGGAAATAGTCTACTTCCTTTGTGAAACTGCACGGCTCATCCGATGTATTGCAGTATTCCGGCGAAAAACCACCCAGAGCGAAGGCGCTGGTCATGGACATGCATTCCACGCGGTAGGGAGCAAGCCAGGTCAGTACAAAGGCCTGAATCTCTGGGGTTAAACCAGCTTCTACGTCCGCGTAGGCAGCAGCAAAGGCTGCGCTGGAGATCGTTGTTTCGGCCGGATCCAGGTCTATGTAGATAAGGTTCGATTCGGGGATCTGGCGCAGAAGCGCGTAGGCCGGCCCAATCTCCATGGATATCGGGTCCTGGCTATTGATGACGACGGCTACCTCGTCCGCCAAAATGGATTTGCGCGGCAATTGCACCATCGGAGCCCCGTCCTCAAGGGTCTTGTAGATCGTCAGATGGGCTGTCGCCTCGTGACTAACTCCCGACTCCAGGACGATTCGATACCGAAAGGAATCGTAGCCATTATAGTCGGCTGCAGCCTCAAATAGGATGCTCTGATCGGCTCCGATACTAAGCAGCCCGTGGCGGGGAAACTCGGCAATTTCAAGAGATGCCAGGTCCACTGGATTATCGTTCGCCAACACATCCAATGTTTCCGTGGACCCCTCCACGACCGTGAACCAGTCCTCTTCCATCGAAAAACCCGATGGCTTCGGATCGGTTGAAGTCGTTTCGACCGCATCCTCGACGCGAGAATTCCCATCAACCGCGTCCTGCGCGACATCCCCTGAAGAACAACCAACGACGAAAAAAAAAGCCACAGAATTTCCACAGAGATTTACCCAAAAACAACGCTTCGCAAACAGGGCATAACCATTTGTTTTGTATTGCTTTTTTTGCATCATAAAAAATCTTGTGGAAAACGTTGAATTTCTTCTTGCTTTCCACCCGGAGTGGGTTTAGTTACGGGCCTTCTGAAATGTCTGAATTCTATCTTTTTGAACGGTAGATTCATTATTTTCAAGGGGGTGCAAAAGTTTCGCTGTTTCTGTCCGATTGTCTGTATATCTCGATCTATGTGGAAGTCTTATTATGAAGAAGAATTGGTCACCTATTCGAACTCTACGATCTTTTTTTGGAAATCAACCCAATAATGAAGGCACTCTAGCTGGAAAATCGCTAGAGTCGGCAAAAGGCGCCAATCAAACGCCTACGGATGAAGAACGGTTTCCCACCGCCATGTCCGTTGGCCTGCAATTGGTCTCGGCGATGGAGCGCGCCCAGCACCGAAGTGGAAAGATAACAACCCGACTGTCTGACGTTCGGGTTGTGCAAAGCGCGGTTCCCCGCAAAGTCGTCCGACCGAAACACAACATAATCGTACGCTGACCAGGCACGGATCCACGCGGATCCAGCTTGCTCCGCCACCCGGCTGCCGCTAGTCTACGCTTGTGGACTCCTTGATTCGCCGTACAATCTTGGTCTTAGGACTGGTTATCCTCGCAGGACCCAACTGCGGTGGCGACGAGTCGTCCAATCCACAGGTTTCCAATCTGTGCCCACCGGATACCGTTCCGGTTTGTTTCTGTAGTGAAGGAACCGATGGGGTGTCCATGCAATGCCTTCCAGTGGACTGGACACCGACCGGCCAGGAATGCCCTTGTCCAGGTGAGCCAACAGATGACGGCGTTGGTATTTCCGATGTGCTGACAAGTACAAAACCCAACTCTCAAATCGCCACCACATCTGGTGGTGCAACCCTGACTTCTCCCAATTACAACCTGCAAATCTTCGTGGCCCCGGACCGTGCTCTGGGAGATCTGGAGAGTACAAACTACCGGTTACGGCTCTCGGCACCGACCCATAACGACACCTCGAAATGAGGGAACTCATCATGATTGAAAAGAAACTCTTCTGGGGACTACTTGGTTTTCTCGTTCTTGCGAGCACATCTGTGTTTGCAACAGCCCCCACTGTAATTCCAGTACAGGGATATCTGACGAATACGAATGATGAGCCGATCGACGGAGACGTAAATATCTCCTTCGCCCTGTACAACAACTATACGAGTAACGCAGAGCTCTGGACCGAGATTCAGAGCTTAAGCCTGAAGGAGGGCTTCTTTACCGCCTACCTGGGCCAGGTCAACCCGGTACAAGCCAGTTTATTTCGCGATAATCACGCCATGTGGCTGGGTATAACCATTGAAAACGACTCCGAAATGAATCGAATTCATTTGGGTTCCCTACCTTTCGCGGCCTACGCAGAAACCTGCGGGCAGGGGCCAGAACACACCCATTCGGCCCAGCAACTTAGCGGTGTCGTCTATAGCAGTCAGAGTTGCGCCGTAGGTCAGGTCGTCACGGGATTCGATCCGAACGGTTTCGCCATTTGCGAAACCATCTCCGGAGCCGGCGGCTCCTATAGCGGCCTCGACTTTGCGGTGAGCAACCAGAGTTGTCCCCCCAACCAGATGATGACCGGCATCAATTCGGGAGGGCTGATCGTTTGTGCTCCGGCATCAACCGGTGGCAGCGGCGGCGGGATCCAGGGAAGTGGTACGAATAAGAGGATCCCAAAGTTCGATGGCAGTCAATCCCTGACCAACTCAATGATCATCGAATACAATAATAAGATTGGAATCAACGAATCCTACCCCGACAAAACGGTGGAAATTAAGGGTGACCTTAAAATCTCCGAAGACTTCTTCTGGGGCGGAAACAGCTTTTCGACGAGCTCCTGTATCGTCATGGGAGGAACCTCGTGTTCATCCGCCTGCAGTAAGCATAAGATGAGCTGTTATAAGGCTCTGCGAATCGATGGGGATGACAACAACAACTCCTGTTCGCAATCCGGCTTCAAAATGTGCTGCTGTAGAAATTAACGGGCATCTACAAACTGCACATTATGGGCTTCTACCACCGCAGCGAGCTGATTCTTTAGTTGGCCGTCATATATCCCGGGTACGGTACTCTCCGCCTCCGAACCGTTGGAGTACTCCAATCGAAATGTTGTCATGAAACCGTCGATTCGGATGATCTCAATCCGAGCCAGCCGCGACAGCTTCAACCGTTCGACAGTCCGACCACGCTGGGAGAGCCAGACCCCATTGGATTCGATGCGCAAGAATACGCGTTCACGCATTTTCCGGTCGGTCAGACGCACCAGAAATAATAAAAGTGCCGTAATCCCCAGTCCCGTACATGCAAATAGGATCATGGGCCAGATCCCTGCCACCAGAAAAACAGCCACACCCACAGCCAATACAACCGCCCCAAAGGCGATTATCTTCACGTACAAGGCCCTGGGTACTCTTGGCGCATGAAAAAATGTTTTGGACTTGGACATTCTGCCTCAATACCTGGCTGTGTCTGGCCTATACCCGATTCAGAATGGAATCCAAAACCCGACTAAATCCCTGCGGGCACTCCAGATGCGCCGCATGCCCCACGTCCGGCAAAACAATATGCTGTCCAACGGGCAATCGAGTGGCCATCTTCTGAGCAATACGGCCATACTTTGTATCGGATTCCCCGGTGATGAGAACCACGGGTACTTTGATTGTAGTCAGGTTCTCCCACTGGTCGGGACAGACCCCCTGGCCGAGACCTTCCAGCGACGCGACGATCGTCGACATAGAGAGTCCTCTTCGTTCGGCCTGCATCAATGTGCGATACGGTTCAGGAATGGTCTGTTGTGTTTGTATCAGGTCCTGTGTCGCCCAATAGGAACTAAAATCTGCGCTTCCCAGACGACGGGCACGTCGGGCCAGCTCTTCATCCGATTGACGACGGTCACGACGTTGTTCTTCCCCTTGTAGCCCGGCCGTTGCCCCTACCAGAATCAGCCCGGAAAACCGGTTCGGATACGCCAGCACAGTCGCGAGAGCAATACGCCCCCCCATCGAATAACCCAGAAGAACCGGGGCCTCCAGCTCAAGTGCATTCGTCGCCTCCACCACCTGGTTCACCGTTTGATCCAGAGTCAACGCCTTGGCGTCTGGGATGGGAGCCGACCCACCATGGCCCAGGAGATCCAGAGCAAGTATTCGACCCGTATAGGAATCCGCACAGATCTGGAAATCATGCGCTGCACCACAAAATCCATGAACACATAGAATCGAAGCGCTCATATCGGATGTGGAAGCCCAGTCTAGAACCTGCAAAGAGCTCCCCTGGACGGGGATGTTCCGGGCTGAATACCCGCGTACCGTCGTGTCAGTGATCGTGGTCATGTTGGTGGCCACCGTAGGCGGGATGAATCTGTGCGAGCAGATTTCGGATGCCGCGACGGAACAGTGCCGCCAGAGTTACAAGTCCCAGTAATCCGAGACAAACCGACTGGAAACCGTGGGCATGGATCTCTCCACCGGACTCGATCGTGGGGATCGTAACCTGGCTGAGGAACAGGTTGGTCGTCCAACCCGCCAAACAGGCAAAAATGGCCATGGACAGACCAAAGAGAATCGCAATGGAGCGTCCGTGCAGACGGCTCAAGACACCAAATGTGGTCACATTGGTGGCCGGTCCGGTCAAAAGGAACGCGATCGCAGCACCAGGCGAAAGCCCCTGGTAGATGAAGACGGCGACAATCGGTGTAGAGCCAGAGGCACATACGTAAAACGGTATTCCTGCCACGGCCGCAATGATCACCTGTAAAATCGGTGAAATCTCGGACAATGCCAACTGGTGGAGAAAGGGATTGGCAACCGAGGCGATGATCAAACCAAAGAAAATCCACGGCATGATATGTTCAAAGAGCTCCCCAAACCCATAATGCACACTTGTCTGCAGGCGCTGGCCAATGGACCGCGTCGGGCCCGGGTCGTCGGACTCTGTATCCGAAGCAACCCTGGCGGACATGCTTCTGGATACAACCATTGCCACCAGAAAGGCGACCAGAGCCGCTGCCACCAATCTGGCAATCGTCAACTCCGGTCCCAATAATGGAATAGAAATTAATATTGCATCCAGACCGATCTCCGGAGTTGCGACAAGAAATGCCAGTCCAGCTGCAGGGGCTAAACCGCGCTCCATCAGCCCCGCGTAGACCGGTAGTGCACCACAGGAGCAGATGGGAAGAGGAAGACCAAGGGCCATACCCTTTACACTCTGGGCCGCTCGCGACCCGCGCCCAATCCAGAGTAATGAGGAGGGTTTCATGAAGCCGTGCAAAAGTCCTGCTCCAAGAAACGCGATCAGCAAAGCCGGGGAGGCCTCCAGACTAAAGGCGATGAAGGTGTCCCACACACCCGGACCGTGCTCGACCGCATGCGAGTTTCCGAGCACAACCATGGCCCCGATACCCCCGAGAGCGCCAAGGGCGCCTGCAAGAGGCAGTCCCTTTTTTCCCCCGTCCTGTAGGTGCAACGGATGCGCAAAGATTACATGAAGGAGAGTCCCGATCATCAAGGCCTGGAAGATGGCCAGGAACCGAACAGACGCATCGGGCATCGCCTGCAGTCCCACAATATATCCGGCTATCGTAAATAGAGTAACGATCACCGCGACGAAGATGGCCAGCTTTAAACGCATGTAACGTGCACCGAGGGTACCGATTGCGAGCCCGATGGGGAGACGATGAAACACCACCGCCAGGGCGAGTTCGTGGCCAGAACCGTGCGCGGCTTCGTCGGTCACGGCCGGCAGTGCCAGAGCGCTCCCATCCAGGAAGGCATGCACACAAAGCCCGAGCGATGCCAGTGGGATTAAAGCGAATAACCCCGCGCTCCGGCTATGCACAAAGCCGCGCTCAAAAAGCCAGGGGACCCATAAGCCCAACAACACAGCAACGAGAGCCCAGGCTCCGACCTCGTGAATCGTATGGGGGAGTAGATGCGTCAACACGAGGCCCGCGACCGATACCAGAACAAAACCGTCCAACGCCGCCACAAGATGTGGGTACCGACGTGCCCAGGGCATAACTAATACGCCCACAAATAAGGCCACGAGACTGATAATGAGGAGATTCATCTCCGAACCCGTTGGCAGAACCATAACTAGAACGTCGGCCGGGTCTTAACAGAAGGAGACCACTGTTACAATGCGATTTCTTATATTATAAGGTCCGTCAGGGTCAGATTTACTACACATCGAACAAAAAAATGAACGCTCTTCCAGAACTCAAGACCAATCCACCCAAGATACGAAAGGCCAGCCTGCAGAAGCTTCTCAAGGTGGTATCGGCTCCAAAAGGGTTACGAACCATCCGGATGGGTTACTGGGAGGGTGCCGCCGGGTTCTTGACGGCTGCCTTTGCTGGCGCGTTGGTCGTTACCTTATTGGTGGGCTGGGTTCTCTTATGGGTTTCTCGTGAAGAAGGACCCGACATCACACTCCTCATCCTGGGCTCTATAGGCTTCACCATTATTCTCGGTATCATTGCATTGCTCTGGAGTAGCTATAAGTCTCAGGCTCGAATCCGGGCAGCCGAGGCCCGCTTCCTGACCGGCACCAGCCATAGTCTGCGGACACCACTGGCCGGGATCCGAGCGGCCTGTCAGACCCTCCAGAAACCGAATATATCCACCACGGAAGAGGACATGCTCCTGAACGCAATTCTTCAGGAGACGAATCGGCTCAACCTACGAATCGATAATCTTTTGGAGACTACACGCCTGTCCCTCGAAGATACGGTCGTATGGACGGAACATCTGAAGGTGGCCGATCTCTTCGAACAGTTGAATCAATCCCTTTCCACTACGGTTCACACCCATGGAGGAAAGCTGCGCTGCGTCGCCCCGGTTGTTCTGACCATCCAGGGAGACCCACGGGCCCTTCGCTTGATGATCGAAAATCTCATCGATAACGCAATCAAATACCGGACCCGTGAGCTGGATATCCTGGTACATGGCGAACTCAGCCACGGATTTGTCCTGATTCGCGTCATTGATAATGGAGAAGGATTTGAGCCCGGTACGGAGCAGAGGCTCTTTCGAAAATTCGAACGGGGTGATACGGGTCAACCCGGTATTGGCCTTGGCCTCCCATTGGCGCGCTCGATCGCACGCGCCCACGGTGGAGAACTGAATCTATGGAGTCCAGGTCCGGGACAGGGAACTGTGGCGGAGATATGGCTGCCATCGGTCGCGGTTAAGACAAATCACATGGACGCGCCATCACCGGTAGAGCAGGAGACCCACCATGGCTAGAGTGCTGCTAATCGAGGATGATAGCTCCCTGGGGTTGTCGGTACGCATCAGTCTGACGAGTGACGGTCATACGGTACATTGGAGTCAAGCCCTCGCCGAGGCCACCGATATCTACAACTCCTTTGAAGCGGAGTTGATCATTCTTGACCTCGGACTACCCGATGGCAATGGTCTCGACTTTTGCACCATGGTTCGCAACGAGGGCAGCACGGTCCCAATTATCATCCTCACAGCACATGGTACGCTCCAGGCGCGACTCGACGGACTGAATACCGGGGCGGATGATTATGTCACCAAGCCCTTCGATATGCCCGAACTCCTGGCACGGGTTTCCGCTTTGCTTCGGCGCCGGGGGTGGCATGGAGTTGGCGACCAGGTTCAGCTCGGGCACCTGAAGGTAGATTTTCGACGCCATCTTGCCTGGCAGGACGAAAGTTCCGTTTCGCTGACCAATCTCGAACTGAAACTCCTTCGCTATCTGGTAGAGAATCCCAACAAACCTGTTTCACGTAATGAATTATTATCACGTGTCTGGGGTATTTCGTCTGGGGTTCAGACGCGAACAGTCGATGTCTTCGTTGGCCGACTTCGAAAGTTGATTGAAGATGATCCCTCCCATCCCATGGTGCTGCGAAGCGTTCGCGGCGTGGGATACCAGCTCTTTATGGGAGAATCGTCCTGAGTGCTTTTTTTGGCGGCGTCCATTTTCGTACTTATGATTCGAAGGAAAATCCGGTAGAATCGTCGGCCCCACCTCGTTTTCCCGGATGATTCGTTGAAGCCATTCGTACACATCCACATCCTGGCTTTCCTCCTGGTTTATGCCGCATGCGGTGATTCGGTGCCGACTGCATTGGACGCGACGTCAGATATTGCATCTGCGGATCAGACATCTGATCAGACATCCCCAGCTCCAAAGGTTTGTGATCCAGCAATCAATCCAGGCCAGGTCACTCTCCATCGTCTGAATCGGGCGGAGTATAACAATACCGTGCGCGACCTGATGGGCGATGAAAGCCAACCGGCGATAGACTTTCCGGCGGACGACCACGGACACGGTTACGATAACAATGCAAATGTATTGGCGGTCTCCCCCCTCCTCATCGAGAAGTATGATCGTGCGGCAGAGCAACTCGTAGACGCGGCATTGGAACTGCCCAATGACCAACCCGTAGAGTCCGCGTTTGAAGCCCAGTTTCTTGAGGCCACTACCGGAGGTGGCGGGACCGGGTTCTGGAATCTCTGGTCCAACGGCGAGGTCCTGGCACCAATTGAAATCACAAAAGCAGGAACCTATATCTTTTCAACGGTAGTATCGGGCCAACAAGCCGGTCCCGATCTTGTGCAGATTGAACTGCGGATCAACTCCGTTCCCTTCGCTGCATTTGAAGTCGCTGCCTACCCCGAAACGCCGACCATCTATACGGCCTCCACCTATCTGGAACCAGGCAATTACGAGTATGGCGTCGCCTTTATCAACGATTATTACATGCCGGATCAGGACGAAGATCGAAACCTCCTGGTCTACACTTTAAGTATGAACGGACCGTTCCCCGACAATCCCGTTGCCGTTCATTTTGAGGCCGAAGATATGGAAGGTGCTCAGGAGGAAACTCTCGACCAGGGCCTTGTCCGGCTCGGTATAGGCGAGACGCTGACCCATACATTTCACGCGCCGACCGAGGGAACCTACCTTGCGCGATTGCGCGCCGGTATCAACGCAAGTGGGTCGTCGGTAACTGGTCTTATTCGGGTTGACGACAACGTGTTTTGGAGTGGAGAGGTTATCTCCCCGGCCGAAGCAGCCACCGTAATCGAGGAGAGTGGCCAACTCAGCGCCGGTACACATACCCTTTCCGTTTCGGTCGATTCCGACAATGCCGACGCAGAGATCTGGGTCGACTGGGCCTATATCTCGGGGAATCTCCATGTTCCCGAACCAACCCCATCCGACGAGCGGGCCCAGATCATGCTCTGCTCCCCTGATGAGGGACAGGATCTCGAATGTGCCCGAACTATCTTCGAGGCCTTCGCAGACCGCGCCTGGCGTCGCCCGGTCACAGACGAGGAGCTGGACCGACTGGTCCAGTTTGTAACACTGGCCCTCGAAGAAGTGGCCGATTTTGAAACCGGCATACGCCTGGGCCTGCAGGCGATCCTCTTATCCCCACATTTTCTCTATCGCGTAGAACTCGACCCGATCGAAGCAGGAACTACGACTCACCCCCTTAATGACTATGAGCTGGCCTCACGATTATCGTACTTCCTATGGAGCAGTATGCCCGACGAAGAGTTGCTTGCGCTGGCGCAGGCCCAGCAATTGCAGGATCCGCAGGTTATTGAAACGCAGGTTCGGCGCATGATTGCCGATCCCAAAGCCCGTTCTTTGACGGATAACTTCGCAGGCCAATGGCTCTATACTCGAAAATTGGCCGATGTGTTTCGAGATTCGGTTCTATTTCCGGAGTTCAACGACGATCTCAGTGCTTCGATGCGAACGGAAACCGAACTGTTCTTTGAGTGGTTTCTCTCCGAAAACCACAACGTCTTGAATATGCTCGACGCCAATTTCACCTTCATGGATAGCCGTCTTTCCGAATTCTACGACATTCCGCTATCGGGTGATGGCAGTAATTTCGAAACGGTGACGACCGACGGGTCCGTTCGTAATGGTCTGCTCACACAGGGAACTCTGCTGACCGTCACATCCCATACCTTCCGGACTTCACCAGTAAAACGTGGCAAATGGGTCCTTTCACAATTGATGTGCCAGGAACCACCAGCTCCACCTCCCGGAGTAGAATCGCTACCGGAACCCGATGAAACCGTGAAAACCTTGCGCGAACGGCTCGAATTACATCGAACTGATCCGGTCTGTGCCGCTTGTCATTTGATGATGGATCCCATCGGATTGGGGATGGAGAATTTCGACGCCATTGGTGCCTGGCGCGATACCGATCATGGCGAACCCATCGATGCCAGCGGCGTCCTTCCGGGCGAGTTGTACTTTGACGGGGTTCCGGAACTGGCACAGATCATAAAAGCCGATCCAGCCACCGCGCGATGTATAACCCGACATATGTTCGTCTACGCACTCGGTCGTGGAGAAACAGCCCTGGACTCCTGTGGACTCGATGACATCACCGATGCGTGGGCCAAACAGGACTATGGCCTGGGCGATCTGATGGTGTTCATCGCGCAACACGAGCTGTTTCGTACCCGCCAGGCCGAAAGTACGGAGGGCGTACAATGAGCCCGAAAAACCAACTGTCTCGTCGCGCCTTCCTTCGCGGAACCGGCACCGTGATGGCCCTTCCATTTCTTGAATGCATGTGGCCCGGCTTCGCATATGCGGAGGAACGAGTCCCGGCCACATTGCCGCACCGCTTTTTGGCTTTCTATCTTCCCAACGGCATGGTGATGGATGCCTGGACTCCGGAGGGCGCGGGCTCGAGTTTCACCCTTAGCCCCATCATGGCACCTCTTATCCCCTATAAGAATAACATTCTGGTCCTGACGGGCGTGAATAATCCACCGGCCGTACCAGATGGTCCGGGCGATCATGCAGCTGGAACCGCCTCGTTTTTGACGGCAACCCACGTATTCAAGACCGAAGGTGTCAACATCCAGAATGGGATCTCGGTGGACCAGATGATTGCCAATCATATCGGGAACCAGACCTCCTTCCCGTCCCTGGAATTGGGCACGCAGGGGGGCGGAGGCACTGGCGACTGCGATTCCGGGTACAGTTGCTCGTATACACGAAATATCTCCTGGGCAGGTCCGCAAACCCCCATGCCCAAAGAGGTCAATCCGGCCTCCGTCTTCGATCGACTATTCGCAGGCTACGACTCCCAGATGACCGAGGAGCAAATCGCACGACGTCGCCTTTTCAAGCTCAGCATTGTGGACTTTGTACGCGAAGATGCCCAACGTCTCCACGAGCGCTTGGGGCATACAGATCGGATGAAGTTGGATGAGTACCTGACCGGTATCAATGAGTTGGAAAAGCGGATCCTTGATATCGGCTCCGAGCAGGACTGCTATCCTGGGCCACGCCCAGTACCACCGAGTGAAGTGACCAGTCATATTCGGGCCATGATCGACCTGTTAGTCCTCGCCTTCCAATGTGATCGAACCCGAGTGAGCACTTTCATGTTTGGTAACGCGGGTAGCGATCGGGTCTATAGCCATCTGGGTCTGAGCGAAGGACACCACTATCTTTCTCATCACGAGGGAAGCGCCGACAAGATTGAGAAGCTCCAGATCATCAACACCTGGGAAATGGAACAAGTCGGCTATCTTCTCGAACGCATGTCTAACGTGACCGAACCCGACGGAAGCCTTCTCGACAACTCCACTGTCCTGGTCTCCAGTGAATGCGCCGATGGGAATAGCCATAGTCATTACGATATGCCACTCCTGCTGGCAGGGCGCGGACGGGGCTCCATAAGCCCTGGTCGGCATATCCAATATACAAATGATCCTTCCTTCGGCGATCTGTATCTACGCATCATGCAGAGCTTTGGAATGAACATCTCCACATTTGGTGATGACGGAACTACACCGATTTCTGGTCTGGATGGCTGACCGTCACAAACCGGCCCTATTCGAAAATTGGTGAATAATCCTCCCTCTACGTTATGTTCGTACTTGAACTTGAGGGACGTGAATATGAAACAACGCATTGTTTTACTCGGCTGCATACTCTTTCTGGGCTGCAACGGATCGGGCACCGATGAACCCGTTGCCGGCGAGCTCGGTGGCCCCTGCCTTGCGGATGGAAGCTGTAATTCGGGGCTGACCTGTAACGAGAACCTATGCGAAGAACCGCTCGTCAATGATGTCACTGACACGGATAGTTCGGACAGCCAGAGCACGGATAGCTCCGAAACCACCGACACCACCGACGAGGGCGAAACCTCAGCCACCGATGCGGGGGATGTGGTCGATGACGATGCCGTCAGCAGCTGTACCACCGACGCAGACTGTGCCGACGACAATACCTGTACCCTTGATCTCTGCGTGGACGATTCTTGTTTTCACCAGTCCCTGGTAAATCTGGCCTGTAACGACGGTGACGCGTGCACCCTCGGCGATTCCTGCAAGTCGGGGGGAGTCTGCGCCGGTACTCCCAAGGACTGTAGCGATACCGGACCCTGCCTTGAACCCAGCTGCAACCCGGAGACCGGTCTTTGCGACATCCCCGTGGAAGATGGAATCGCTTGTGACGACGATGAAATATGTAATGGAAATGAAGTCTGTCAGGCGGGTGTCTGCGAAGCGGGTACTGCGGTGGACTGCAGCGGCCAGACCGACCCCTGTCTGACCACATCCTGCAACCCCAACACGGGTAGCTGTGATACCCCCGTGGAAAACGGTACGGCTTGCCATGACACGGATCTCTGCAACGGTGCCGAAACCTGCCAGACGGGTATTTGTGCGGCCGGGACTGCAGTCGACTGTACCGACCAGCCGAACCCATGTCTGGCTACCACCTGTAATCCAGAGACCGGGGCCTGTGATAGCCAATTCGACAATGACACGCCGTGTGAAGACGGCGATCTTTGCAACGGCGCAGAAACCTGTCAGACGGGCGAATGTACAGACGGAAGCCCGGTTGTTTGCGAACCCGCCAACGGTGTCTGCCAGCAAAATAGCTGTAACGCCGGATCGGGCGCGTGTGAACTGCTCACTGTTGGCAACTGCTGTGGAAACGGAACCGTCGACCCCGGCGAAGAATGTGACGAAGGCGGACCAACCAATGCCTGTACTGCAGCCTGCACGGTGGCGTCATGTGGTGATGCGATACAGAACGGTACAGAGACCGACATCGACTGCGGCGGCGGCTGCCCGGGTTGCGCACAGGGCTTGAGTTGTGCCGCCAATGATGACTGTTTGAGCCTCATTTGTATCGGGGAATCCTGCCAATTCGGGACCTGTGGCGACAATGTGGTTCAAGCCGATGAAGATTGTGATGATGGCGACACCATCGCCGAGGTCTGTGACTACGAAGTTCCATCTTGCGAGGTGTGCTCTGCCACCTGTCAGTTCGAAGCCGGTATAACGTCTTCGTGTGGGGACAGTATCGTCCATGGCGAATATGGGGAAAGCTGCGATGATGGCGGTGAGTCGGCCAGCTGTAACTCGAATTGCACGACTTCCGTCTGCGGTGATGCTATCCACAATAATACGGCGGGTGAGGCCTGCGACGATGGCGGTGAATCCGCCACCTGTAACCCGAATTGTACGGTTTCGGCCTGCGGCGATGGTTATATCAATGCCACGGCCGGAGAAAGCTGCGATGACACCTATACGGATAGCTGCGGAACCTGTGACGAGACCTGTTCTGGGCCGGGCAGTGCACCGATTTGCGGCGATGGAGATCATTGCCTTGAGCTGGAGACCTGCGACGATGGAAATCTGGATCCATTCGATGGCTGTACCCGCATCTGTAGCGTAGGCGCAGAACATCTGCTCCTCAGTGAAATCGTAGTCACCCCGACCGGTGGTGAGTTCGTGGAGGTCTACAATCCGACCGATGAGACCGTCTCCCTCAGTGGCGTCCATATGTCTGATTTCAAAAGCTACTACACCATCGCTGGAGGAAGCGTCTCCTTGAACGACTCCGACTTCCTCCTACAGTTCCCCGCCACCGCATCGATTGCGGCGCATGATTTCGCCGTGGTCTCGCTGGAAAGCGCCACGGCGTTCTTTGATGAATATGGATTCTATCCAGACTTTGATCTGGATCCGGCGGACACGAACGCACCGGTAATGTTTGGTGGCTCTGGTACCTTGCCCGGACTGACGAACGGGGACGAGATTGTCGTTCTTTTCTTCTGGGATGGTGGAACCGATTTCGTCACCGACCTCGATTATCTGGTCTGGGGAAATACATCCGACGCCATGGATAAGACCGGCGCCACAATCGGAAGCCATACCTATCTGGACGATACTGCCGTAGGGAACCAGACTCCGGTCGAAACACATGGCAGCGGCCAATCTCTACACCGTTGTGACATCACAGAAGGTGCCGAAGTCGGTAGTGGTGGCAACGGGCAGCTCGGTCACGATGAAACCAGCGAGGACTTTCCCAATACCTGGCGAATCACAACCGCGCCCGGGCCCGGTGGCGGACCGCCCGTTGGAACATGCGACTAGCTGAATATTCGAGCCTTTTCCGACATATGCCTGACATCGTCTTCGAGTCCACGTATGCTGTGAAGTGCAATGGTCTGGTATCGGGGAAGCATTATTGTCGGGATTATGATCTGGGGTGCCGGATGCTCCTCGGGTAGTCCCGGTATAGCACCCGGCCCGGAGACAAGCGATGTGGTCGTAGAAGATGCCACCGCCGCTACCGATCCGGGTTGCTCGGATTGTGACATCCCTGTGGCCGATCCGGGACAAGAGATTGTACCGTCGCCCGATACAACGCCGGAGCCCGACCCAGGACAAGAGCTCCCCCCTCCCGATAGCACTCCAGCCTCCGATAGCACTCCTGCCTCCGATGGCACCCCAACCCCCGACGCCGATACCAGCAACACAACCGAGCCCGAAGATGAAGGTCCACTGATCATCCTTCTGCCAGGTGCAGAAAATATGGGACTACCGCCGGAATGTATCGGGGCGCTAGGAGACGGTGCCGATCTTCCAGGCCCGAGCCCAAGCATAGTCGGCTCCTTTACACGCGATTACGAGCTGGAGACGCAGCTGAACGACCTGGGCGATCCCGCCGATCCACCCCAGTGGGCCTATTTTACGGACGTCATTCTCTGGGACATAGATGGCGACCACCGGGTCGATATGGGAGCCTATAATTCGGGGACTAATCTGGTAGTCCTATTTGAACGAATGGGCAATAGCATTGCAGTCATTGAACCCGACTTCGGCCTGCCCCTGAGTGAATACCCAAGAGAATGCACCTTTGCCGCCGACCTGGATGGCGACAGCTACCGCGATCTTTTCTGTACTGGAAATGAAAGCATCATCTGGGGGAACTCTGCGGGGCTTTCAAACCAGGCCCAACGTCTCACTGAAAACTATCCCCCGGCTCCCATCGGAGCCCAACCCTGGGATGTAGATCAGGACGGTCTGTTGGATGTCCTCGTATTCGACTTCGGCAACAATCATAATCGCATCTACATCAATCAGGGTAATCGCCAGTTTATCGAATGGAGTAAACGCTTTGATCTGGACGATCCGAGCATGAACTTCATCTCCTGCATGGCGGACTTTACCCAGGATGGTGCCTACGACTACCACTTCCTCAAAGACGGCTTCGGACATAAAGACAATCGCAATCGGGGTTACCGCATTACAGAAATCGACGAGGAAGGCTATCCAGAGTTTGAACTGTTTTCAGCCATGAATCAGGCATGCGACCCCCTACACCTCTTCGAACCGGAAGGGGGCTGTGACGACGACTGTCTTTCAGAGGACGCCGGGCCCATGGGCTGTTCTATCGGCGATCTCGATGGAGACGGCAGCCTGGAAATCTTCTACGCCGAGACTCGTTATGATTCGATTTTGAGCTACGATGCAGAATCCGGATTGTGGAAGAATATCTTTGATCTCATCCCCGGCCTTTCCCATGAAGACACCGGGCTCGACTATCTGGGGCGCTTCCTCGAACATTGGAACTCGGTGTTCTGGGATTTCGATCACGACGGCTTTCTCGATCTGATTATGACGTCCGGCAATATTCCAGGCGGGACCACCCGCGAAGCACCGATTGTCGTCCTTCACGGACAGGCCGGTCCTGATCTGGTGCCCGTCCAGAATACTATCGGTGTCGATGCTGTTGGAGCATTTCGCTCCCTGCTTGTCGCCGATTGGGATGGGGACGGACGCAGGGACCTTTTTGTCGGAGGAAACTTCGAACAGGAGATCGTGATATACCGAAACGAAATCGAAGCCGCGGGCAACCGCATATTGGTAGAGCTTCGCGGCACCAGCTCCAATCCTCACGCCCTGGGTAGCCGCCTTCTGGCCCGAAAAGATGACTTTGTGCGCCGCTATCAATGGGGTGATAACTTCGCCTCCCGGGTCATCAACGAACCCTTCCTGGAGATCGGTCTGGGCCAACTCGAGGAACTGGATGAATTGGAAATCACCTGGCCCACTGGGCAGGTGCAGCGGGTCCTGAACATCCCGGCCGATGGATCCTACCTGGTCCTGACGGAACCCGAAGTTATTCAGGTCAATCCTGCCACAAGGCATACAACCGCGGATGGGGAAAGCACTGTATCGATCATCGCCAAACCCGTCGATGATCAGGGAAACCCAACACATCAAAACGTAACCATCGAAGCGATATACTTCGAGGATATTCCGACCGATCAGACCGAATGGATTGCACCAGTCCAAAAGGACGCCACGGGAACCTCATCGAGACAGTTGCGAGCCCCAACTACTCCGGGAAGCGTTGTCATCGAAATTTCCGTGGAACAAGAGGACGGAACCTCTATTCCCTATCGAATCCGACCGCGTATCTGGTTTGATTGAGAGGAGGGCGAATCCCAAAGTGGCTCATTCCTCAACAATCTCGTACACTACCCAGTCGGAGGAACACCGGGAAGCCATGTTGCAAGTGTTCGAGGCACGAAAAGGGATGGTGAGGACAGGCAACGGGCCTTTATGCCTGGTTGTTCTCCTATTTCTACTCAGCGGTTGCTTTTCTCCGCTCAAGAAGAAACTGAACTTCGACACGGGTCCCCCTCCCGACGATATTCTCGACACGACCGACACCAATATTCCGGACGGTTTCGGCCCAGATACCACCGACAACGGCCCTCCGGATTTCTGTGCCGATCAGGAAGACGGCACTCCATGTGACGATGAAGATCCCTGTACCCAGGACGATAGCTGCCTGGATGGTACATGCCAGGGGGGCGTCATCCCACGCGAGCCCATGAACTGTGACGAAGTCGACAACGACTGTGACGGATTCACCGATGAAGACTGCACACTTCAATTCCGCGGTGGTCTGTTCGGCGATGGCTACCAGATGGGATTCAACGAGGATGGAATCAGCCTCATCCACACCCTCGGAGTTCCCCGTTTTATCGGCTCTTCCAATAACGCATTATACCGTATCCAACCTGGCGTGCCGAAGGGAGAAAAACCATGAAGACGCCCTCTTTTATTCGTGTGTTAATGGGCCTGTTGTTTGGACTGTTCTACGTTCATTCGACCCTGGCTCTGGTCCCGTTGAAAATCGGCTATAGCGGCTATATTTCAGACGCCGAGGGCACCGCTCTGCACTGCCCGGACACCGACTCCTGCGATGACCAGACCTTTACCTTTTCTCTTTATGGCGTCCCCTCTGGTGGAAATCCCTATTGGACCGAAACGCACGCAGCAGTACCGATACAAGATGGCTACTTTTCGGTCGTGCTCGGCTCTCATCAAGCCATCGATCCGGAACTTCTGAGCACATTCACCTTCCTGGGTATCGAGTACGCAGGGCAAGGTGAACTCATGCCGCGTCAGGCTCTTGTGTCGGCCCCATACGCCCTTCGCGCCGCGAAAGCCGAGGAGGCCAACGTGGCCGATAATGCTCTAACCCTTGGGGGGATTCTGCCCGAAGACTTCGTCGTTCTGGACGATATTCCCAACGTCTGTGTGACAGAAGAGTCGCTGGCGCAGACCTTTGATGCGTCGCCCTATATCACTGAAGGCGATGTTGCCACATACCTGGACGAGCATGGTTATGTGGCGGGGGAGCTTCTCAACACCACGGATATACTGATCATATTGGAGGAAAACGACTACGTCACAGGAGACCATTTCTCGGGCCAGTACGATGACCTCCTCAACAAACCTGATCTCGCCCAGATCGCCTTGTCAGGACTGTTCACAGACCTTACGGATATCCCGGAGGATCTGCTCGACGGCGACGACAACGCGCTCTCGGATATCAGCTGTGGCAACGGCCAGATCATTAAATGGCTCGGAACCATCTGGGCCTGCTCCGACGACGTCGATACGGACACGATTCTATCGGAGTTCGAAGTCGACGAGATGGTGGGCGATAATGGCTACGCGATGGAAGCAAGCCTTGCACCGGTAGCCTTTACCGGCGTTTTTTCCGACCTGACAAACCTCCCGGAGAGCCTGATCGATGGAGATCAAGATCTCCTGAGCACCATCATCTGTGCGACCGACCAGACCGTCAAGATGGTCTTCGGCGTCTGGGTCTGCGCGGACGATATCGACACGGACACCGTCCTGTCCGAAACAGAGGTGGATGCCATGGTCAATAACAACGGCTATGCCCTGGCATTGGACCTCCATACCGTTGCAACAGACGGCAAATTCACCTCCCTCGAGAACATTCCGTCCGGTCTACTCGACGGCGACAACGACGCTCTGGCCTCATTATCCTGCGCTGTGGGCGAACTCGCGAAATGGAATGGGACGGACTGGGCATGTGCCGCAGATATCGATACCGATACCGTCCTGACCGAGGCAGAAGTCGATGCGCTGGTGGAGAACAACGGATATGCGCTTTCTAGCGGGCTGGCGCTGGTCGCCTCAAGTGGGGACTTCTTCGACCTGGTGAATATCCCGGACGGTTTGATCGACGGAGATAACGACCTCCTCAGTACCATCAGTTGTGCCAAACAGCAGGTCGTTAAATGGAATGGCAGCGCCTGGGCCTGTGAAATTGATGTCGATACGCGTATCGTGCCCAGCCAGGTACCCCGTGATCAGGAAACAGTGGCTCTGGACAGCTCCGCGATCCTTCCTCGATATACATCCGCAACAGTCGGTGGGGATGGACTTCCGGTCGTGGCCTATCGTGACGGGATTGGCAATACTTTGAAGCTGGCCCATTGCGCTGACCAGGATTGCAGCGGAGCGGTTTCCTCCGTCATCGTGGATAGCGACGGCAATCCGGGTAGCTACGCCTCCATCGGGATTGGGACCGATGGACTACCGGTCATCTCGTACTACGAGAGTGCAGACAAAAACCTTCGCTTCGCAAAGTGCAACAATGCCGATTGCTCTGATAGCACGATCACAACCATCGACAACGCCGAGAGCGTTGGGCGATATAGTGCCCTGGCCATCGGCCTCGATGGCTATCCTGTTATCGCGTATCAAGACCAGATCAACGCGGCCTTACGGATCGCCAAATGCAACGATTCGGGCTGTTTGTCCACAACCATCACAGCCCACGCGGATGCCGGGGAGCCCTGGCATATCAGCTTGGTGGTAGGCCTCGATGGTCTACCCCTTGTCGCCCTTCAGGCCAGCGCCAAACTTCAGGCGTTCAAATGCGCCGACACGGCCTGCACCGCAGGCACCTTCTTTGAAACGGACGGAAACGGTACGACTGGACTCTATACATCGACAACCATCGGTGACGATGGGCTTCCCCTTGTGGTGTACCAGGAAGGGGGAAACCAGGATCTTAGAGTGCTACATTGTGGAACCCCTGCCTGCAGCGCCGGGAATCTGATCACCGACCTCGCCACAACGGGTCTTCCGGGAACGGGTACCTCCGTTACCATTGGCTCGCATGGCCTGCCGTTGATCGCACACTACAATGCAGGGGCCGGTCATGTGGCCGTCATTCGCTGCGGTAGGCCCGACTGCACCGTTGGAAATATCGAGAGCATTGTCGCGGAAGGCAGTGTTGGCGAGTCGCCTTCCATTACTCTCGGCCGTGATGCTCGTCCACTGGTTTCCTATCGAAACAACCTCCTTAACCATCTCCAACTCACCCGTTGCGGTAATACCCACTGCATCCCGTTCTGGACTCGCCGCTGATCCATATGACGTACTCCTGTCCACATAGCACCCATCGACTACACCGAATGGTCCGGTTCATCGGAGTCCTATGTGCATGGCTATGCCTACCGTCCCTGGTACGGGCCGAATTGCCATCGACCCTCCACTACCAGGGCTACCTGGAAAACGCCGTCGGGGAACCCGTCAATTGTGGGGATCTGCTGGCCTGTCCCGAGATCAGCTTTACCGTCACCTTACGATTATACGCCGACATCGATAGCGAAGAGGCTCTATGGACGGAAGTTCATGAAAATGTGCTGGTGGATCGGGGGGTCTTTCAGATTGAAGTGGCCAGCATCGAAGCCATCGATTCGAGTATCTGGGACCAGGGGGTGGTCCTGGGTGTCATAGTGAATGATCTTGCGGAACATAGGAGCCCGATTTCTCCCACCGGCTTTGCCCTGCATAGTGGACGAGCCGATCAAACTCCATCGGCTGGCGATGCACTCGCTCTGAACGATATTCCGGTCGAGGACTATGTGGTAGATGCTGACCTTCCCGACCTCTGTGTAACAGAAACGAATCTAGGCGAGGCCTTGACCCTCGTTGATTTCTTCGATCTGCTCGAGCTGTCTAGTTTCATGCTCGCATCAGATTATTCCGCCGGTGCTCATCTGGACGAGGCCGAGATCCTGAGTTGGTTGGTATTCCAGAGTTTTCTTCCCGGAGATCACTTCAGCGGCGCCTATGAAGACCTGAACGGTAATCCCGACCTATCCACGGTGGCGGCAAGTGGATCGATGGTCGATCTTCTCAACCTTCCTGAAGGTCTTCTGGACGGAGATGATGATAGCTTCGCTGCACTTATCTGTGAGGATGGAAATCTTCTGAAAGCCGGCGAAGAGGGCTGGGGCTGTAGTGTCGACAACGATGTCGATGAACAGCTCTCACAGGAGGTTGTGGACGCCTACGCAGAAAATCAAGGCTATGCCTATGCGGTGGATATGGCCCCCATCGCCTCCAGCGGACTGCTGGTTGAATTGACCGGGCTCCCTGACGGACTCATTGATGGTGATGATAATACTCTGATTCAACTTGGCTGTTCTGACGGGCATATTCCTGTATGGCAAGGGGCGGCCTGGTCATGCCATGATGACAACGATGTCGACCTGCTACGCACAGAGGAAGAGGTTGATCTCATCGCCGCGGATAATGGTTTCGCGCTGGTGGTTGACCTTGCCACTATTGTTCATTCCGGCGATTTTCTGACCCTGGCAGACATTCCCGCTGGCTTGGCCGGTGGTGACGACAATGTCCTTGAAACCCTGAGTTGTATCAGTGGACAGTTTGCGCACTGGACTGGTGTCGAATGGGCTTGCGGCAACGATATCGACCTGGACGAACAGCTCGATGAGCTCACGATCGACAGCTATGTGGAAAACAACGATTACGCAAAGAGCGTAGATCTCTCCTCAGCAAGCTTTACAGGCATCTTCACCGAACTTATCAATCGGCCCGCCGGACTAGAGGACGGAGACCAGGATACCCTACCGGACATCGGCTGTACTACGGGCCAGATCGCCAAGTATGGATTCGGCGGATGGGAATGTGGAGAGGACCGGGATGACCTGGCACCCGGTACCCAGGTACCAGGCCAGAACATACGCACTATAGTCGATACGGTGGGCACGGTCGGCCGATTCACGTCCATCTCCATCGGCAGCGACAACCTTCCGGTGATCTCCTATCTAGACCTGACCAATGCCGCCCTGCGGATCGCAAAATGCATTGTTCCCGATTGTTCGCAAGGAACCATACTCCAGACCATCGATACAGGGAATGTCGGGGCATCCAACACATCTATTGCCATTGCTCCCGATGGCTTCCCAGCCGTAGCTTATTATAGTTCAACCGGCCATCTGCGATACCTGAAATGCAATACTCATGACTGTTCCGACACAACCGTCGCGGTCGTCGATGGGTCTGGTGATGTGGGCAAGAATGCCGCCCTCGCCTTTGGCACAGACGGCCTACCTGTAATCTCGTACCTGGATGTAACCGAAGGCGATCTCCGCACCGCCCATTGTGACGATATCGCCTGCACAAGCGGTACAACCATCTCGATTCTCGACAGCAATGGAGTCACCGGATGGTATACATCCATTGCCATTGGCTCTGATGGACTGCCCATCATCGCCTACCATGGCTTCGTAGATAATGATCTGAGGGTGGCCAAATGCCTGGCCCAGGACTGCTCCACCGGCGCCACGATAACGTCCGTCGATGCGGTCGGCTTTACAGGCGCCAATACCTCAATCTCCATCACCAACGGCGGTGAACCCGTCATTGCCTACCGGACCATTGCAACGAGGGATATCAAGGTCGCACGCTGTACACTTCCTGACTGCAGCAGCGGCACCGCTATTGTGACCGTCGTCGATGACGTCGACACCAGCTCAGAAACAAGTATTACCTTCGATGCACATGGGTATCCTGTTATCTCTTTCTACGATAGCACCAACCGAGCACTACGATTGATTCATTGCTCCGATCGTGGCTGCGCCAATGCTGTGAACGTTGCAACCGTCGATACCGACCTGAACGCAGGTTGGTACGCATCCGTAACTCTCGGAGCCGATGGGAATCCGATCATCGCCTATCAACATCGCGACTCGGAAGATCTCGTCGTTATGCATTGCGCCAACGCGTTCTGTATCTCCAACTGGTCGCGGCGCTAGGGATCCGGATCGGGATCCGGATCCGGATCGGGCTCCGGGTCGGGACAATCTGGGGTATACGGTGGATCTTCTTCACAGGTACACCCCTGAAGGTTTCCAAAGAACAGCTGGGACTCTAATCCGACAGATGCCAGGATCGCGTCCACCTGGCATTGCGCCAGCTTCGGATTGGCCAAGACAAAAGACGATCCGATGCTCTGGATGACCGGAACTTTCAATGAGACCAGCTCCGGATTACTCGCAACCGCCAAGAACTCTACCACCTCCAACAAGGGAAAGATCTGCTCTACAATGGCCGAACTGGTCACTCCCACAGTAGACTCCGCTGTCGTCAGTAGAGGCAAGGAGACCTCCGTAACCGCTTCGTTATTGAATATGCTAATGGGACCAACCGCCGCTACCATCGACGGAAGCGCAAAA
>Ga0310121_10001444_pt1 | contig 24326 bp, 21 predicted proteins | sample CB27_Tmax_986_MG_FD_203504 | JGI IMG/M metagenome (GOLD analysis project Ga0310121, IMG submission 203504) | Marine microbial communities from Western Arctic Ocean, Canada - CB27_Tmax_986 | ecosystem: Environmental > Aquatic > Marine > Oceanic | place: Canada: Western Arctic Ocean | collected...
CTGGGCCAGCTTCAGGAGACCCTTGTCGATGATGTTGTTATGGAGCTCTTCCTGCTCCTCGAACTTGAAGACCTTGGAGGCCTGCACGGAGAGAATGTCTTTGATGTTGCCGAAGACGGCGTGGTGGTACTCCACGTCGAAGGCGGAGCACACATAGAGCTTCGCCCCGAACTCCTTGGCCATCTCCAATGCATGCCGCATGGCCTTGTAGGAGTAGGAGGAACCGTCGACACAAACGATCCAGTCACCGCCGGCGAGCGCGCGATCGTTCCTGACGATCAACGTGTCCTTTTCAACCTGGCGGATGACCCGGGAGACCATCCCACCCAACTGAGAGTAGGGCTGCTTGCCGATGCCATGCGCGCCGATGGCGAGGAGGTCATAATCCCGACCACTCGACCCGGCGAGTTTTTCGTCCTGCTCCTCGTCCTCTGCGACGATCCGTCCGTCTTCGTCCACTATGACGTCACTGCGGACTGTTGCGCCGCCGTCGTACTTGTCCGCGATGTTCGGGTCGAAGCCGATCAGGCTGGGAAGGCGGCCGGCGCCTCGATTGGCCTCACGAGAGACCTCCTCATAGTTGATGCCCTCCAGGAGTTGCCGGGTCAGCGGCACACCGGCGGCGTCACAGCTCTTGGCGGTCTGATCGAGAAAGGAATCTGAGATGAGCTGGAGGCCCTTCTCAATCAGCTTGTCGTGGATCTTTCTCTGTCTCTTGATCTCTGCCGCGCTCTGGAATTGCGCCGGAAGTCCAGTCTCCAATTGGCGAAAACGCACATCGTGAAGGCGCGCCGCATACACATGATTGCCAGTGATCCGTCCCTCGGAGCGCTTGCAGAGCTCAAGGGCGCGGTCAACGGCCCAATGTGAATTGTCGGAGTTGTCGACGGGTACGAAGACTTCACGGTACATGAGCACCTCGGGCCTCAGCCCTGATTATCTGGCACCTCTCGCGTACCGATCGCACGTGCTCCCCCCGTTCCCCCAGGGAACGGGGGGTCGGTCTCCGGCCTTGGAGCCGGAAGGACATCTGAGTACGATCTAGTTCGGTCTAGAGGCGCGCAGCCGTTGTCATCATTTCAGTACAAAGACGGGTTTCCGGTCACCCTTCGCACACGGGGGCGGGCGAAGGCAAGACCAGATTGCTAATCTCTATGATCGACCCCCTCCCAGCCAGGGGTCCCGACGTCGATTCTCGACCCCGGAGGCACGGTGCTCCAATCCGTGAAAGCGCCGTTCTCAGCGTCCTCCCAAAGGGGGCTTGTTCCAAATGGTGCATGGACGCAAGGAGAGTATACCCGACGCCTCTCAGGGCTGTCAACAAGACGGTGAACTGGCTTATCCAGATGCTTCTTATCGGCCGCCTAGGCCTATCGTATGGCGGCCGGCAGCGGTGAGCAGAAGCAACACCATGAGCGTGGTGGCGATGGGCGCCGCGAGCAACGCCGGGTCCAAGTCGGGCCCGCCCCCCCCGGCCGCCACGAGCAAGCTCTCATGGAGAGGCCGGAAAGGATTCCATGCCTCCAAGGTGGCTTGCCATGTCCCCGGAACGGGAGTACGAAACGTCCCCGCCCAGTGCAGAAGAAGGAGGGCCGCCACGGCCGAGAAGAGGGCTCCCTCAGCGACGGATTTGGCCAAGGCGGCGGTGAGTGCCCCGAGCGTGTTCGCTGCCAGAAGCCCGAGTGCCATCGCGGGTACGACGAGCGCCAGCTGAGAGGCTGAACTCCCCCTTGCCGCGGCAAGGACCAGCACGGACGGCGCCAACTCGATCAAGTCGAGCGCGGCGGTTGCGAACACACGCTGAAGCAGGAGGCCACCGGGGAGGGTTCCCGTGAGCACGTAACGCCGAAGAAGCCCCGATTCCCCGTCACGTATCAGAGGGATGCTCGAGCCGAACGTGCCGAACAGGGCGAAGAGCACGGTGAAGGTGGCCGCGGCGTGTACGGCTGGTGCCGAACTGAGCGCGATGGTGGCCACGAACATCAAGGGAATAAGGACGTTGAACAGAAGGAGGCGTCGGCGCCGCAGAGCGGTGAGCCACTCGGTCCTCCACACGGCGAGTGTCACGCGTCCTCTTTCTCCCCTGTGCCAAAGGGCTGTCCCTTTGTGCCCGAGGTCGGGCTCTGCGCAGCCAAAGCTTGACCGGTGAAATGCGTAAACACGTCCGCGAGATCGGGCTCGCGGAGCTCGACCCGCTCGATCTTCAGCCCGGCGCTGAGGACCGCGTCAACCATCTGCGGAAGGACATCCGCGCCGGATCCGCTCTCGGCGATGATCCGCCCCGGTAGTCGCTGGACCGAAATGATGTTCGCCGGGAGCCCCTCGAGGGCCGGGGTAGTTGGCCCAGTGACGTGCACCTCGATTCGTGTGGCGCCACCGACCTGGGCTAAAAGGTCGGACGGGCTGCCATGCGCTACGACCTCCCCCTCGTGGAGAAAGACCACCTCTGTGGCCAGCGCTTCGGCAAGTCCGGGTTCGTTGGTGGCGACGAGTGTGCACACGCCCTTCTCCGAGCGCTCCTCGAGTATTCGCAGGAGCGCTTCCCGCGAGGGCGGATCGAGGCCGAGCGCGGGCTCGTCCAGGATGAGCATCTCGGGGTCGTGAACCAAAGCCTGTGCGATGAGAAGCTTCTTCTTCATCCCGTACGAGTACTCCCCCGTGGGCACATGGAGCGCATCGTCCAGCCCGAGGGACGTGAAGAGGGCTTCCAGGGCGCTCGCGGACTTGTCCCTCGGTAAGCCGTAGAGCTCGGCAAACAGGAGCCCGTTCTCCATTCCCGTGAGATCGTCGATGTGGACCGGTGTATCCTGAACGATGCCGATCCTTCTGCGGACCTCTCTCGAAGAGCGTCCGTGAGCCCCGTCGAAAAGGGTGAGCGCTCCCGGGAGGGAGGGGAGTTCCGTGGATACAAGGCGTAGCAAGGTGCTCTTCCCGGATCCGTTTGGGCCCATCACGACCACGCGATCCCCGGGGTCTCCTAGGAGGGTGACCCTTCCCAAGCCCCTGCGGCCTGACGGGTAAGTGAAGGAAAGCTCTGTGGCGCCGAACAAACCTACATCCCCTCCAGGCCCAACTCCGTGCGAGCCCGATCCATGACGTCGGGCGTGATCTCCGAAACGCCCTTCTCGCGTGCCCAGTCGGTGTAAATCCGTTTCACCATGCCGCGGACGAAACTGGGCACTCGCTCGAGTCGGCCCGCGGCCTCAGCCGTCCACACGACGCGGCCCGTGGCGACCTCGCCGGCGTCAGCGCTCTCATCCGGGATCGCCGTTTCCCCCGACGCGAGCGGGATATCCTCCGACAGCGCGAACGCACCCTCGCGACCGCCCTCTAGCGACGTGCGCGCCAGCTCCATAGGCTGCGCAGGGACTTCGCGGCCGCCGATCTTCACGCCCATGCTGGAGACCAGTTGCGTCTCCATCGGGTTGGTGAGCATCGCCATCTCCCGTCCGCATGACCCGCATGTGAATACGGCCGCCAGCGTACCATCTCCGGGAATCTGTCGCTCTGCGAACGCCATGACATCGTCGCAGTCTAAGCAGATAAACTTCATGAGCCCCCTTCCTCGACCGCGTCCTCAGTGGTGTCCTCGGCCCGGATCCCGACGTGCTCTTCGACTCGATCGGCCAAAGCGAAAATCGCCCGGCTCGAGTGGGCCTCGGGGTCCGAAATCACGAGCGGCGTCCCAGAGTCCGTGGCGGCGCCGAGCCGTGGATCGAAGGGGATCACCGCCCAAACCGGTACGCCGGACTCTTCCTCGAGGCGGTTGGCGCCGTCGCCCGTGAAGAGTTCGGACACGTGACCGCACTCCGAACATGTGTGGCCCGCCATATTCGAAACCAACGCGATCGTCCCCACAGCTGCTTCACGAGCCATCCGAACGGACTTGGACACCACGAAACGAGCCGCTTCGGACGGGGTCGTGACCAGGAGCATCTGATCGAGATCCGGGACCAGCTCCAGGAGCCGTCCGATCTTGTCCGTCCCCGGGGGGACGTCGACCAAGAGTACGTCGAGTTCTCCCCACTCCACGTCTCCCAGGAACTCTCTGAGGACCCCCGTCTCGAGCGTGCTTTGCCAAATGAATCCGCCCATCCCGGGCTCCCGCCAGCGAAGGGGGGCGTCCTCCTCCTCCTGGAGCAGTTCCATGGATATGACCCGGACTCCCGACGGGCTTTGGGCGGGCGCCACTCCGCTTTGGCGATCGGCCAGCCGGGCCCCGGATACGCCCAACATACGTGCCAACGAGGGTCCGTTCAGATCGGCGTCGGCGGCCCCGACGGCGAGCCCTCTGGACGCGAGAGCGGCGGCCAAGTTGGCCGTGACGGCGCTCTTGCCGACGCCCCCTTTGCCGCTCGCGACGGCCACGACCGACTGAACCCGAGCGAGGCGGTCGGCGAGGCGGCGTTGCTGATCCACCACCTGCTCAAGGAGGCCTGAGCCGGTTTCGTGGGTGACCTCTTGATAGGTTCTAATCTTACGCATCGAATCAGTCGTTCTCCAAGCCCCCGGAGAGCGCACGTGCCTCGTAGGCGACCCTCACGGAGCGAGTTGCTCCCCCTGCTCGTCGAATGCGGTAAGCGCGTCGACGGGGCAAGAAGCGCAAGCCTCGATCAGTCCCTCCCGAGTGATCGTACCGGTCTCACTCACGAAGACCGCTATGTCCTCGTCGTCGAATTCGAAGACGCCTGGCGCCGCTTCAATGCAATCCCCAAAGCTGACACATAGGTCTCGGTCGATATGGATCCGGAGACCCTCTATAGTACGCTCAGACATATACGGTCGGGAAAATCGTTCACGACCGTTTCCGGCCGTTGGCGGATGTGATTGATCCCTCTGCACACGCGGTTCGAGGAATCGTAACGTGCCCGAGAGTGATCGGGGTGGCAAGGGGAATCCGTGCCCCTCCACCCATATGGGAGAACGAATGTGGACGGACATCACGAGGAGGCCCACGACCACTCTGCGGGGGGGGCGGTGGAGATTACACCGATCCCTCCCAGGATCGCATCCGACTATCGACGAGTGCGACCGTCCACTGTCTAGCCGGCTGCGGACTGGGAGAGGTCGTGGGTGTGGTCCTCGGAGTGGCGATCGGGCTGACGGCCGTCGCGACGATCGTGCTCGCTGTGGTCCCCAGATTCGTCTTCGGGTTCGCGTTGGGTCTGATCCCGCTCTTGCGGGCGGGATTCTCGCGGTCTTGGGCCATGCGCCAAGTGCTCGTCGCTGAGGGCTTGAGCATTGCCGTCATGGAAATGGCCGAGGTCCTAGTCGAGGTCTATACGCCGGGCGTGATGCAAGCGGGTCTCGCCAGCCCGCTCTTTTGGCGGAGAATGCTCTTGGCGCTAACGGCCGGCTTCCTCGCCGCCTGGCCTGTCAATTACTGGTTGGTCGGAAAGGGCATCCGGCATATTCATTAAACCGGCACGGGGCTGTCGATTGCGAGTACACGTTGGATGTCGATTGCAGCTGAAACCGCAGCGATTGCACTAGGGAAGACGGTGAGACTGCCGTCGCCATCGTGCTGGACAACCTTACCACCGTGCTCCCCAGCGGAGGAAGCAACCGCGTCACGCTGACGCATCTGAGCGGAAAGCGCTTCCTCCTCATTCCGCTGCGTCATGGCGGTGTAGCCCACCACGTTCGTGAAGATCACGGCAGCGAGCTGCCGCCCTGATTTGTCGGGCATTAGATCCCTTCGCACGCTGACCCTGGCGAAAAATGCCGTGGCGCTCCTGCGCGAGCAAGCAGCAGCGCGTGACTACGACGAGCTCCGAGGCGCACCGGAGTTTCTCTTCGGAGAGGTGTACGTATCTTTATATCGTGAGGATACGTACGTGGGTGGCGTTTGTGCTTCCAGGGTACAATCGCACCCTCGAGCAACTCTCTGCCTCTCACGGAGTGACGCTCCCTTCCGCCGCCACCTCGAACGCCAGACCCGGCTCGATCCCGTTGCCCGGCGTATCCACGACGCGAGTGAGGACCGTGCCGTTGGCCGCCACACCCTCCGTGCTGGCTCCAGTCGCGTTCAGGGCGCAGGCATTGGGATCACCGATGCGGCTCCGCTGCTCAGACCCTACGGGAACGTTGGTGAAGATGATTTCCCAGCGGCCCGGCCCCATCGCCGTGAGGGCGAACGCCTGAAAGTCGCGCCACCTGGCGTGTAGGTGTGTCACGTTCACGCCCTGCACACATTGGGGAAACATCGCGGCTACGGCCGGGTCCGTGGCGGTCGGCGCCATATAGCCAAATACGACCGTGGCGGACCTCTGAAGGGCGTTGAGCTCAGTCGAACCATCGCCGCACGCCGGAAGGCCCCAGCAGTAATCCAACGACAACGGACCGGGAGACGGCCCTCGACGGGCCGCACATCACCTCTTGCGATCCAGCGGTCGCACCTCAGCGGCTGAGTCGCCGCGGGCCATCTCGCCGCACCGGGCATGGCGAACGCACACCAATGCGTGAGCCGAACAATCCAGTGATGACGGTGAAACGGCTCATTCACCTGGCGAGCTCCTGGCCCTAGGCGATCTTCCGCCGTTTGCGCCGCATGAAGTCCATCATAATGTACTGCCCGAGCGTCTGGGGAGACGTGAAGTAGGCTTTACCTCTCGCGATCTCCGAGACTCTCTGAACGAACTGCACCAGATAGGGGTCCTGCGCCAGCATGAAGGTGTTGATCAGGATTCCGGCGCGTCGGCAGGCGGACACCTCCCGGAACGTCTGCTGCAGGATGTGTTGGTCCATGCCGCCGGAGTTCTTGTAGATCAGCCCGTCGGGCATGGTAACGGCAGACGGCTTCCCGTCGGTGATCATGATGATCTGGCGCATGTCCTTCTTCTGTGCTCGCAGAATGTTTCGCCCCAGGAGCAGTCCCTCCGCAGTGTTCGTGTGGAAGGGCCCCACTTGGGCTTTCGCCAACTGGCTCAGGGGAATCTCCTCCGCTTGATCCCCGAACGTGACGACGTGGAGGGAGTCTCCGGGGAACCGTGTACGGATGAGATGGGAGAGAGCTAGCGCCACACGCTTGGCCGGGGTGAAGCGATCCTCTCCGTAGAGAATCATAGAATGCGAGATGTCGAGCATCAGCACCGTGGCGCATGAGGACCGGTACTCGGTCTGGTGCACCATGAGATCCTTATAGTCGATGTCGAGCGGCACGCCGATGCCTTCCCGCTCGATGGCGTTTTTGAGCGTAGCGGGAACGTCGAGGTTCATTGTGTCACCGAACTCGTAGGGCCTGCTCGCGGCGTCGGCCTCGACGCCGGTGGCGAGGTGGGGCGTTTCGTGTGATCCGAGACTCGAGGATCCGAGCGCCGAGAGAAGGCTCTTGAGCGCTCCGTACCCGAGGAAATCCGTGCCTTTCTGGGTCAGGTTGAACTGCACCGATTGGGCCGCCTCTTTGGCCTCGTCGATCTCGCCCATTCCAGTGACGTCCTGGACGGCACCGGGCATGGTGGGTGTCCCATCTTCCAGCGTTAGGTAGCCCTCCTCGACCATGCGCTGGATCAGATCGTCCAAGAGGTCGGCGATCTGCTGCTGAACAGCTTCGTTTCCCTGCCCCTCGCCACGCAGCTCCTCTACCATCTCCGGTGTGAGTTGACCGCTCTCGATCAGCGCCTTCAAGAGGGCGCTCTTCAGAGCGTCCAGAGAATTCGTATCCTCAGTCCCCGACCATCCCCAGAAGGGGTGGTAGTTCGGTCCCCCGGCGAAGCCCCCGTTCAACAGAAAGTCTGAGAGGGATTCCATGAGGCCCTCGAGGTTCATTGCGTCGAGCCAGCCGCCTCGATATTTGGTGTAAGTCGCAAAACGCATTATTAAGGAGCCCGGCGATGGGTGGACCCTACCTCTACCTCTCAATTCTAACTGAGGTCGAGCGGGTGGGCCACTTCGCCGACGCGGACTTCGTGTCCGCGCGCGGTGTCGACCATTAAGCTACCTTTTGGGCCGTTGAAACGTTTCCACTGACCTACCGACTGTGGTGATGACGATGCCGCTCCGCCTGCCGTGATGACGACGATGCCGCTCCGCCTCGCCAGCTTTTTCGCCATCCTTTTCGCTTCCACCGTCACGGCACAAACCAGGCCCCTCTCCGATGAAGCGGGCGCCGACGCATCGCTCCCTAGTGGCGTGGCTGCCGCGGCGCGGGTGACGAATCCGCCGCTGATCGACGGCCGCCTCGATGATGCGGCGTGGGCGCAGGCGGCGCTGATGACCAACTTCACTCAGCGGGAGCCCCGTGACGGGCAGCCGGCATCGGAACGCACCGAAGTCAGAGTCGTCTTCGACGATGAGGCTCTCTACGTGGGCGTCTGGGCGTTCGACAGCCGACCCGGCGAAATCGTGCCGGGCGAGCGCATCCGCGACTACGAGGTCTCGGCGAGCGACAACGTGATCCTCATCCTGGACACCTACAAGGATGAGCAAAACGGATTCGTGTTCGGCACCACGCCGGCCGGCATCGAGTACGACGGCCAAGTTGCCAATGGGGGTCAGGGCGGGGGACGTTTCGGTGGCGGCGGCGGCGGGGGCGGCCAAAATCGATTCCAATCGGGCTCGGGCGGCGGCTTCAACAAGAATTGGGACGGGAGTTGGACGGTGGCCACGTCCCTCGATGGAGCGGGATGGTACGCCGAGTTCCGCATTCCGTTCAACACCCTGCGCTACGGGACGGACAGCCCGTCCTGGGGATTCAACGTGGCCCGACGGATCCGTCGGCTGAACGAGGAGTCGTTCTGGTCTCCCGTGCCCCGGGAGTTCAATCTCTACCGCTTGAACTACGCCGGCGACCTCGAGGGGCTCACGCCGCCCTTCCGGCGGCTGGCCACCGTGACGCCGTACGTTTTGACCTCGTCCATGCGGAATTACGAGCTGGGTGAGACTGCGTTCGATGAAGACGCGGATTTCGGCGGTGAGGCCAAGATTCAGGTGACCCAGGGTCTGACACTCGATGTGACGGCGAACACCGACTTCGCGCAGGTCGAGGTGGACAACCAGCAGGTGAACCTCACACGCTTTTCGCTGCTCTTTCCCGAAAAGAGACCCTTCTTCTTGGAGAATGCAGGCTTCTTTACGGTGGGCCAGAGAGGTGCGGATCTCTTCTTCAGCCGGAACATCGGGATCGTCGACGGTGAGCAGGTCCCGATCAAGGGCGGAGGACGCATCTCGGGCAAGGCCGCCGGCTTCAACGTCGGTCTTCTCCACATCCAGACCAATGGCGCCGGTGGGGTTCAGCCGGACAACGCCTACTCAGTAGCCCGTGTCGCCCGGGAGCTTCCCAACCGCTCGCGGGTCGGGGCGCTGTTCATCGATCGCAACGGCGAGGCCTCCGGTGACTACAACAGGACGTACGCCGCGGATGCACGGGTCGCGATCGGAGAAGCGGTGACGCTCTCCTCCTTCGTAGCACAAACGCAGACGCCCGGGCTTTCGGGTAGCGAGCGGGCCTACGATGCCAACGCCTCATGGGCGAGTCGAAATTGGGACGGGTCCGTTGGTATACGTGAGATCGGGGAGAACTTCAATCCCGAAGTGGGCTTCGTCCCGCGGGACGGATACCGGTCATATACGGGGCGCGTCCAGAGATTCATTCGGCCCAACGGGTTCCTGAGGGAGATTCGTCCCCACGCGTCCTTTGATACGTACCGGAGTCGGCGGACCGGCGTCGCAAGCGGTTTTGAGGAGTCGAGTCGCCTCCATTTCGACGTCCACTGGGAACGGCCCGACGGAATGGTGCTCTTCACAACGGCCAACTGGGTACGGGAGGGGCTCTACGAGGATTTCGCAATCAGGGGGACGGATGTGGTCGTGCCCACCGGAACTTACGACGGGTGGGAGGCCCAGCTGGTTTTCAACACGAATAGCGCGGCCGACCTTTCTCTCAACACAAGACTTACTGCCGGAACTTTCTTGTCCGGAGATCGTCGGAACATCCAGACCGCGGTCACCTTGAGGCGCGGCGCGGCGTTCAGTACGTCTGTCAGACTCGACTACAATGATGTCGACCTTCCGGAGGGTAAATTCCAGACAACCCTCGTGGGCTTGAGCCTCGGGTACTTCTTCACCCCCCGGATCTATCTTCAGTCGCTGATCCAGTACAGTGATCAGATCGATCGTCTCTCGGCGAACGTGCGCTTCGGATGGCTGAACACGGCCGGGACGGGACTCTTCCTCGTCTATAACGAGATTCAAGGGATCGACCAGCTCGCCGGGCCCCTCGGGCGCTCGTTGGCCCTGAAGTATACGCGGCAGTTCAACGTGCTGGGGGGGTAGCGACGGCCCTCTCTGACCCGACGCGACTCAGGCAGCTCCTCCTGGAGCACTACGATACGCATCGGCGCGATCTCCCGTGGCGAGAGAACCAGGAGCCGTATCGGGTGTGGGTCTCCGAAATCATGCTCCAGCAGACCCGTGTCGAGACCGCGATTCCCTACTACGACCGCTGGATGGAGCGCTTTCCCACGGTCGAGGTACTCGCCGACGTAGACGAAGAGTCCGTGTTGAAGGCCTGGGAGGGCCTCGGTTACTACTCGCGGGCCCGGAATCTCCATCGCTCGGCCCGGCTCGTGCGGGAGCGGCTCGGCGGTGTGATTCCCCAGGACTCGCGGAGCCTCAAGACGCTTCCGGGGATCGGCGAGTACACCTCAGGCGCGATCGCGAGCATCGCCTACGGGGAGGTGGTGCCGGCCGTCGACGGGAACGTGCGGCGCGTGTTGTCTCGGCTCTTCGACCTCGAGGATCCGACCGACGCGAGCTTACGAAAGCAGGCCGGCGAGCTCGTCGATCCCGATCGGCCCGGGGATTGGAACCAGGCGCTCATGGAGTTGGGGGCCACTGTATGCACTCCCCGATCCCCGCGGTGCTCGGCATGTCCGTTGACGGTAGAGTGCCGGGCCCTGTCCGAGGGCACGCGGGAGTTGAGGCCCGCCTCGAAGAGACGGCCGCGCGTGCGTACCGTCTCCTACGAGGTTGTGGTGGCACTCAACTCGGCCGGTGAGGTGCTCATGGTGCGTCGTCCAACGGAGGGTCTCCTCGGTGGGCTCTGGGAATTTCCCGCTGTCGAGATCGGGGTGGAGGACGCCACGCCCATGGGAGGTCCACTCAGCCCGGGAAACTCGCTGAAGGAGCGATGCCGGGCCCGCCTGGCGGACCTGGGCCTCCGGCTAACGCCAGGTGCGCTGAGCTACAGCGTCCTGCCGGAGGTCCGTCACGCGTTCACCCATCTCAAGGCGGTGTACCGTCCTCTGTTGGTGGTCGGAGTAGGATCATCGGGGGCAGGGGCGATTCCTACGGCCGGGCCCGCGCCTACGGCCGGACCCACACCATCGGAGGGGCTCGCGACAGAGGAACCCGTTTGGGTCTCGCCAGAGCAGGCCGAACATCTCCCGCTCCCGGTCGCCCAGAGAAAGATCCTCGCTTTGGCCAGAGGGGCCCGGCCTACTGGCTGACGCCTCCGAACGGGTCGAACCCCTTGTAGCCCTTGTCCTGAGCAGTCTCATGGCGGGCCTTCGCATAGCTGCCGCTGACCGAGCGGCTGATCTTCCGATCTGCCGCCAACGCTTCCAGAACGAGTTCACATGCTCCGGCACGCAATCCCGGTGAGGACGACTTCGGAGCGAGGCCTACCCCCTGGACCAATTTCAGGAGACCGGGCACGATTTCGAAGCCCTGAACACAGGCCTCCGCCGAGCTGTCGGATCCCACCTGGAGGGCTCCCCCCAGCTCGAAGTACTCGATCATCTCCTCGAGGTCGGAGCCGCCCGCCCTCGCCTGAAACACACCGCTTGCCGCCGCGCTGATCAACTCCCGTGCGATCCGGTCAGAGCCATGCAATTCTCCCTCGTACTCGAGCTCCATCTTCCCGGTGATAGCCGGGAGCGCCCCGTAGATGTCGGACACGCGGGGGACGACGAGCTCCTCCCCCAGCAAAAACGCCCTGCGTTCGGCCGACGAGACGACGCTCTCGAGTACGGTGATCGGCATGCGCTGGCTGACGCCCGAGCGCTGGTCGATCCGCTTGTCCTCTCTGCCCAGAAACGCGATCCGCTCGACCATCTCGGCGATGAAGTCCGGCACCTCGATCGGAATGCAGTCCCGGTCGAGCCAGGCCTCCTGCTGGGTGATGTCCATGCCGATGGACACATCGGTCGGATAGTGCGTCTGGATTTCGGCGCCGATCCTGTCTTTGAGCGGAGTGATGATCTTTCCGCGCGCCGTGTAGTCCTCGGGATTCGCCGTGAACACCAGAAAGACGTCCAGGGGCAGGCGGATGGGGTACCCCTTCACCTGCACGTCACCCTCTTGGAGGATGTTGAAGAGGCCAACCTGAATCTTGCCGGCGAGATCGGGCAACTCGTTCATGGCGAAGATGCCGCGATTGGCCCGGGGGAGAAGTCCATAGTGGATGGTCAGCTCGTCCGCGAGGATGTGTCCTCCACGGGCGGCTTTGATGGGGTCCACGTCGCCAATGATGTCGGCGATGGTCACGTCCGGCGTCGCCAGCTTCTCCACGAAACGATTGTCCCGGGTCACCCATGCGACCGCCGCGTCGTCACCTCTCTCCTCGAGTACCGTCCGCGCATACTTGGAGATCGGCCTAAGGGGATCGTCGTTGATCTCGCTCCCCTCGAGGATCGGGATCTCAGGATCGAGAAGGTCCACGAGCTGCCTGAGAATCCGGCTCTTCGCCTGACCCCGTAGGCCCAACAAGATGAAGTCGTGGTGGGCTAGAATGCCGTTCGCGATCATGGGAACGACCGTATCATCGAAGCCGACGATCCCGGGGAAGATCTCCTCTCCGGACTTAAGCTTGACGATCAAGTTCTTCCTCAGCTCATCCTTCACGGTGCGGGGCTCGTATCCGGAGGACTTGAGTTCTCCGACGGTGCCGGGCCGGTTAGAAGTCATAGAAAGCGTTTCATCCGTGGGTGGCGAAATGGAATGGAGGCTCAGCGCCCCCGTATGGTGGCGAAGTTGGAATCGCTGCGCCAATCCGCGACTTTCTTAGCTGTTCGGAATGCGGAACCGGGTGGGATCGAGCGCGGGTGACTCCGATACACCCGGAGGGTTCACCGGATCCTGAGCGCGGTCCCTGTCCACCTAGTCACGCGTCGACGATAAGAGACCCAAAGTACTTCTTCAACAGGCTTCCGGGGAGCGACGATGTCCGACAAGCCTCGATCGGCCGAACTCATTCGGCCTGCCCGATTTCAGGCGCCCCTGGCGATGGACCGGCTGATTCTCAGAGACGCGCCCGACCCTGAGGCGGTTCCCGTGGACGTGGTGTTCGTGGGGGGTGGGCCCGCCGGTCTCGCGGGGGCTATTGAGTTGGCCCGGCTCGTCTCGAGAGACAACGAGAGTGCGGGCGGGCTGGGGGACATCGAAATCGGGGTTCTGGAGAAGGCGAGCCAGCTCGGCGAGCACTCCCTGTCCGGGGCGGTGGTGAACCCGGTCGCGTTGTACGAGCTCTTTCCGGGACTCGACATCGGTGATCTTCCGCTCCGGGGCCCGGTCGGAAAGGAGGCGGTCTACTTCCTTACGGAGGAGAAGGCGTTCCGGATACCGACGCCCCCCACCATGAGGAACCACGGCAACCACGTGGCCTCGATCTGCGAGATGGTGCGGTGGTTGGGAGAGAAGGCCGAGGGCCTCGGCGTCAACGTGTTTCCCGGCTTTCCGGTGGATGGATTGCTGGTCGAAGCTGATCGCGTCATCGGCGTGCGCACCACGCCCTCTGGCCTCGACCGCGAGGGCCGCCCTGGCCGCGACCACGTGCCGGCCATGGATGTGACTGCCCGTGTGACCGTTCTCTCGGAGGGCACCCGGGGGCCCCTCACACAAGCGTTCTTGAAGTGGCAAGGGATCGGCTCCGAAAATCCCCAGATCTTCGCCCTCGGGGTGAAGGAGTTGTGGGAAACCTCAGTCCCGTTGGATCGGGTGATTCACACGATGGGATGGCCGCTCCCGGGTGACGCCTTCGGCGGCAGCTTCATGTATCCGCTCAATGAGAATCTGGTCGCGTTGGGCCTCGTCGTCGGACTAGACTATCGGGATGCCCGCTTCGACGTCCACAACGTGCTGCAGCGGATGAAGCTCCACCCCCTCCTCCGGCCGTATCTTGAGGGCGGCGAGATGGTGGAGTGGGGGGCGAAGACGATTCCTGAGGGCGGATACCATTCGGTACCCGAGCGTCGCCACGGAGATGGAGTATGCGTGGTGGGTGACGCCGCCGGGTACGTAGACGTGCCCTCACTCAAGGGAATCCACTATGCCATGCACTCGGGGATTTTGGCCGCGAGGGCGATTTTCCGTGCGCTCAAAGCGGATGACGTGTCGGAGGTGGGACTGCGATCCTACACCGAAGCGGTGAACGCGAGCTACATCATGAAAGACTTACGAGGCACCCGGAACATCCGTCTCGCGTTCAAGAAGGGATTCCTCGGGGGGGCGGTCCGGGCCGGTCTCATGACCGCCTCCGGCGGTGCGATTCCTGGCGGGAAGATCACGACACCGGAGGATGCTGAGGAGGAGCGAGTGCTCGGGGATGGTGGGCCTGGGCACGGGGTCCGACCCGACGGGAAGCTCACGTTCAGCAAGGTGGACGCGGTCTACAAAGCCGGGAACCAGACGCGCGACGACGGTCCCAGTCATTTGATAGTGGGCGAGGACGTGACTCCCGAAGCGGCTGAGTTGTACATGCACATGTGCCCGGCAGGGGTCTACGAGCGCGACGGTGACGAGCTGCGCGTCAACCCGCCCAACTGTGTCGACTGTAAGGCGACCGACGTTCTCGGGCCGCGGTGGACTGCCCGCGAGGGTGGGAGCGGACCAGCCTACCGGCGGATGTAAAGGACCGGCTTTCTAAGCGGCCGCCATTCCTACTTACCCGCCGCCGGCCATTCCTGCGTACCGGTTGGCGACCATGCTTACCGGCCGACGGCTATACCGTCCTTCCTCGAGTCGGACCCGGCGGCCCAGCCTTGGTCCAACCTCATAATGGCTTGCGCACCTCCGAAGCCGGACTGGGTTTCATCCGTGATCTCATGGCCCATCGCGCGGAGCTGTGCACGGACGTTCTCACCGACGGTGCGCTCGATCGCGACGCGATAGCCGTCAAGGTGCCTGATGCGGGCCGCGTCGATCGCCGCTTGAACATCCATTCCGAATACCAGGATGTTGAGGAGCATCTGTGTGTGACCCTGGGGCTGCATCGACCCACCCATGAGCCCGAAGGTCATCCACGGAACGCCCGCCTTCGTGACGAAGCCAGGGAGGAGCGTGTGGAACGGGCGCTTGCCCGGAGCCACCTGATTGGGGTGGCCGTCCTCGAGGGTGAAGCCGGCGCCCCGGTTCTGGAGCGCGAAGCCCGTGCCTGGGATGACAACCCCCGATCCGAAGTGTTCGAAGAGGCTGTTGATGAACGAGATCATGTTGCCCTCGGAGTCCGCCACCGACAGGTAGATCGTCTCCGTGTCGGTAATCGCGGGGCCGGGCTGGGGCCTGACCGCGGCCCGGGTGGGATGGATCAAGGTCCGGCGCCCGTTCAGGTATTCCTCGTCGAGGAGCTGGTCCACCGAGACCTCCATGTGGTCGCGGTCGGCGACGTACCGGTCCAGGTCCGCGAACGCGAGCTTCTTCGCTTCGATGAGATAGTGGAGGTACGGTGCGGAGTTATGCCCCATCCCTTCGAGGTCGAGCGGCTCCATCATTTTCATCATCTGCAACGCCGCGACACCTTGGCCTGCGGGAGGAAGCTCCCACACGGTGTGATCCCGGAAGTCGATCGAGATCGGATCTACCCATTCGGCGGAATGGTTGGCGAGGTCGTTGAGTGTCAAATAGCCTCCGAGCTCCGCCAAGCCATCCACGATCGTGCGCCCTAGCTCCCCGCCGTAAAACACGTCGGGCCCTCCTTCAGCCAGCGCGCTGAAGCTTCGCGCCAAGTCTGGGTTCCGAAACGACTCGCCGGCCTCGGGACCTCGCTTCCCTTCGAGTAAGTAGGTGGCGGCCGCGCCTGAGTTGCGAGAGAGGGTCTCCTCCTGTGCACGCCACTGCCCGGCGATGATCGGCGTGACGGCGAAACCCTCCTCAGCGATTCGAATGGCCGGGGCGAGCACCTCCGCGAGTGACATCGTTCCGTACCGCTCCAACAGGGCGGCCCAGCCCGCGAGGGCGCCGGGAACGGTGACCGGCGCAGGTCCACTGCCCGGCATGCTCCCATGCCCGGTGGCTCGAAGGGCGTCCGGGGTGAGGAGCGAGCCCGCCCGCCCACTCGCGTCGAGTCCGACGAGGTGCTGCTCCCGGGCCGACCAGAGAATGGCGAACATGTCGCCACCTACTCCGGTCATGTGGGGTTCCACGACGTTGAGGACCGCGGCGGCGGCCACCGCGGCATCGATCGCGTTACCGCCCCGGAGGAGAATCTCCAGTCCGGCCTCGCTCGCGAGCGGTTGGCTCGTGGCGACCGCATCTCTGGGAGCGTACACCGTAGACCGCCCCGCAGCCGCCACAGTCTTGGTCAGCCCGGCAGGCCCTGTTCCAGGATGGCCACCTGGCCCTCGAACAACTCCTTCACGAGCTCGGCGTTCTTGCGGGTCTCAGTGCCGCCGCCCCAGTGCACCGGGATGACAATGCGAGCTTGGCACGCGGTGGCGGCGCGGACGGCATCCTCCGGTCCCATCGTGTAGTGACCCTCGCAGGGCAAGAACGCCACATCACACCTTATCTGGTTCATCGCCTTGAGGAAGTCGGTGTCGCCGGAGTGGTAGTACGTGACCCCGTTCAGCGTGAACACGTACCCCAACCATTCGTTCTCCGGAGGGTGGAACTTCTTGCCCTCGTTGTAGGCCGGTACGGCGAGGATTTCGATGCCGTCGAGATGGATCATGTCGCCCGGCCGCATCAGATGATCGACATCTTCCAGTTGCTTCCTCATCGAAGCCGGAGCCACCAGCGTGGTCTTCCGACCCCGCACCCTCGCGATGTCGTCTTCGGAAAAATTGTCGAAATGGGGGTGCGTCAGAAGTATGTAATCTGCCGTGCTCTCCTCCGGTATTCCCCAGGGGTCGATATGGATCTCGACACCGCCTCGCCGAATCCGAACGGAGGATTGCCTGAACCAGGTGACGCCTTCGAGCATGGTTTGGCCGGAGAAGGAAAACGTATGATCAACGAGTTTTGGGGAACCTAAGCGCCAAAGTTATGCCGAAACAGGCCGACATTATGACAGGGGGAGTGCAATTAATGGCAGGAGGACTGCAAGTACGGCATATTCCAAGTATGCTGGGCGTGGCAGGATTCATGCAGTAGCGTCAATTCCTGAGTCGCCCCCGATGTTACGGCACCGATTGGGAATGGGTGCCAAGGGAGTGGGCGTTAGGATATCAGCGATGTCTCTATTCCGAATCATGATGAAATCGACTGCGAGGACCCATGAGTGAGCGATACACACTTCCGGTTTTGCCGCTGAGGGATACGGTCGTCTACCCAGGGGTGGCGGTGCCGATCTCGGCCGGCCGGCCCGGTACGGTAGAGGCCGTGCAGGAGGCACTCGAGGGAGACCGCCGACTCTTCGCTGTGGCTCAGAAGGAGAACGTCGACGACCCGTCCCCCGACGTGCTCTACACTGTCGGGACGGTCGTGCGCATCATCCAGACGCACAGGGTTCGGGGTGGTGTTCAGCTCCTCGTGCAAGGTGAGGGACGGGCGCAGGTCGTTTCCTACGAGTCTGAGGGTGAGGGAATGCTGCACGCGGTGCTCTTGGAGATGGAATGCCAGCCGGCTCCGAATCCCCAGGAGCCAGCTTTTCAGGCGCTGAATCATGAGTTGAGGGAGCGCGCCGCTGAGTTGGGCACGCGAAGGGGGGTTCCGGCTGAGGCTCTCAACCAGCTGATCCAGGGTGTGGATGAGCCGGGTGCGTTCGCTGATCTCGTTTCCTTCTATTTGGAACTCGAAACGGAGGACAAGCAAGCGCTTCTGGAACTGCTCGACGACGAGGAGCGCATGCGTGAGGCGCTGGTCGCCGTGGAGCGTGAGTTGGCTCGCCTCGATGCCCAAGAGGAAATCCAGGCGAGGGTGCAGGAGGAGCTCGGTGAGCGGCAGCGGGAGATGCTTCTTCGCGAGCAGCTCAAGCAGATCCAGCGTGAGTTGGGCGACGAGGACGAGCGGGACGATGTCGAGGAGCTCCGAGAGCGGGTCGAGGCACTGGGACTCGACGAGGACCAGCACACAGAAGTCGAGCGGGAACTCAAACGTCTGGAGCGCACGAGTCCACAGTCCGCGGAGTACCAAGTCATCCGAACGTTCCTGGAGTGGGTGACGGAGCTCCCGTGGAACGTCCGATCGGAAGACAAGATCGACCTCGCCCTATCGACGGAGATCTTGGACGAGGATCACTACGGCCTGGAGGACGTGAAGGACCGTGTCTTGGAGTTCCTGGCGGTTCGGAAACTCCAGTTGGATCGGTGGGAGGACTCAGGCGATGGGGCTGGGGACGACGGGGCCGGCGAGGCCACCGAGCCTGATAAGGCGAGCACGGCGGAGGAGTCGAGCGACGCTAACGGGACGGCCGATGTCGCGGACACAGAAGCGGAGGTCGTGGGTGGCCGGGGTCCGATTCTCCTTTTCGTAGGTCCGCCGGGAGTCGGAAAGACGAGCATCGCACAGTCCATCGCCCGTTCACTGGGCAGAGAATACGTGAGGATCTCGCTCGGCGGCGCTCGTGACGAGGCCGACATTCGCGGTCACCGCCGTACCTATGTGGGTGCCATGCCCGGCCGCATCATCCAGGGAATGCGGCAAGCCAAGTCAAAGAATCCGGTGTTCCTGCTGGACGAGGTCGACAAGCTGGGCGTGTCGTTCCAGGGAGATCCGAGTGCGGCGCTGCTCGAAGTCCTGGATCCGGCTCAGAATTCGAGCTTCACGGATCACTACCTTGGTATGCCGTTCGATCTCTCAGAAGTGCTCTTCATTGCGACGGCGAACTATGCGGACCGGATTCCGCCCCCGCTGTATGATCGCATGGAGAAGGTCGATTTTTCGGGGTACACTGAGGCCGAAAAGCTCGAGATCGCGAAGCGTTATCTGCTTCCGCGCCAGCTGAAAGAGAATGGCCTTCGTGAAGGTGAAATGTTGTTGGGTGATGATGCGCTTCTCGCCCTGATTCAGGAATACACGCGGGAGGCCGGAGTTCGTCAGATCGAGCGTCAGTTGGGTAAACTGGCCCGAAAGGTGGCGCGTAAGGTTGCCGCGCATGAAGTGGAGGATCTCGAGGTAAATCGGGCCGTCATCCGGGAGTTGATCGGGCGCCCAAGGGTACATCCCGAGCGGATGGCTGCTTCGGACGTGGTGGGGGTGGCGACCGGAATGTTCTATACGCCCATGGGCGGAGACATCATGTTCGTCGAAGTCAGCGTGATGAGCGGGGAGGGCGCTCTGGTTCTCACCGGCCAGTTGGGTGACGTCATGAAGGAGTCTGGGCGGGCTGCACTGAGCTACGCCAAGAGCAACTACGCCAGCCTCAGCATCCCGGAGGATGCGCTCAAGGGCCGGGAGGTGCACATCCATGTGCCGGCCGGGGCCGTTCCCAAGGATGGTCCCTCCGCCGGAATTACGATGGCCACGGCATTGGTGTCTGCCCTCTCGGGACGCAAGATCCGTCGAGACGTCGCGATGACCGGTGAGTTGACGCTGACCGGCCGGGTGCTTCCGATCGGCGGCATCAAAGAGAAGCTCCTGGGGGCTGTTCGCGCCGGAATCGACGAGATCATCATCCCGTGTGACAACGAGGCCGATCTGGACGATCTCCGGGAAGAAGTGAGAAACTCGCTGACCATTCACCTGGTGGAGGACTTGGACCAGGTGATCAAGATCGCCCTCAAGAGCGACGTGGCGAAGAAAGCGAAAAAGAAAGCCGTGAAAACCAAGCCCCGTGCGAAGGCGAGTCCCTCGCAGAGCCCCGCGCCGGCGTAGAACAGCCTTCAGGGGCGTTCCACCGGCCTCTACAGGACCTTGATGGTTCCTGGCGCCCCGTCGGCGATACGTCCGATGATCGCCGCCACGGGGGCGGCGTCCTGGAGGAGTTCCATGAGCTCCTCAGCCCGTTCCTCCCGGACCGCGATGAGCAGACCCCCTGAGGTCTGTGCGTCCGCCAGGATCAGGCGTGTGCTCTCGTCCCGATCTCCGAATTCGACGCGATCCTCAAGATCTTCGAGGTTGCGTCGAGTTCCGCCAGGGATATGGCCTGCAGCGATCAACTCCATCACTTCGGGCAAGACCGGGACGTCGTCGGCCATGATCTCCGCTGCCACGCCGGACTGAAGGAGCAAGTTGCTGAGGTGACCTAAGAGCCCGTACCCGGTCACATCGGTAGCAGTTCGGACCCCCACGCTCTTCATGGCTTCTGCCGCTTCGCGGTTGAGGGTCGTCATGCTCTTTACGGCTGCCTCGGTAGCCGTGGTGGAGGCCCGGTCGGCCTTGATGGCAGTGGCCACGACGCCGGTCCCGAGGGCCTTGGTGAGAACCAGCAATTCGCCTGCTTCGGCTGAGGCGTTGGTCACGAGATTCTCGACGCGCACCTCGCCGATCGCGACCAGCCCATACTTGGGTTCCGGGTCGTCCACGGAGTGGCCTCCCATGATGGGCACACCGGCTTCGCGGGCGATGTCGGATCCTCCGCGAATGATCTCTTCGACCAGTCCGTGGTCCAGGAGGGCCCTGGGAAACGCCAGTAGGTTGAGGACGAAGAGTGGATCGGCCCCCATCGCGTAGATGTCTGAGAGTGCGTTCGCTGCCGCGATGCGACCGAAGTCGTACGGATCATCGACCAGCGGCGTGAAGAAATCGAGCGTCACCACCAGCGCCCTGCCGTCCCCGAGCGAATACACGGCGGCGTCGTCGCCAGTGGAGGCGTCCACCAGCGCTTGCTCGCTCTCGATTGGAACCAGATGACGCAGGACCTGCGCCAACTCGGACATGCCGAGTTTACAAGCTCACCCGGCCCCGTGGGAAAGCTGGCTCAAGCGAATCCTGGGCTTCTGATCTCTGGGCTCTTGCGACATTTTCTTTCAGCGGGCCTCAATCGGCTCCGTAGGACGTCCGGCTCTGCACGCCGGCCTATGGTTGGGACAGCACACCACGTCGGTTCGGGCTAATCTAAATACGGGCGCCAGGGGGGGGAACACGGTAACTTCGAGCATGGACGTTCCGATGGGTTCGACGCGCGCGCGTCTGGGTGAGGCATTGAGAAGGCCCGACCGCGATTTCGAGCTCGGCCGGGCAGCCCTCTACGTCGCCCAGGAGGAATACCCGCAGCTTCCCGTGGAGCGATACACGTTGCGGCTGGACTCACTGGCCGAAGCGGTCAAGGATCGGCTGGACGACGAGACCGCCCCCCCAGTCGTCCTCAGGGAGTTGGTCCACACGTTGTTCGAGCGGGAGGGCCTGCGAGGAAACAAGGAGTCCTACCACGATCCTCGGAACTCGTTTATCAACGATGTCTTGGATCGGCGCCTCGGAATCCCGCTCACACTCGGCATCATTCTGCTCGAAGTGGGCTGGCGCCTCGATCTACCTCTCGAAGGCGTGAATTTCCCCGGCCACTTTCTGGTCCGTTATCGCGGCGTGGCCGAACACCTTTTGATCGACCCGTTCGACGGGGGGCGAATCCGCTTCGAGACTCAAGCACAGGAGGTGTTGGATCAGCAATACGGCGGCGTGGTTCGGATGCAGCCGGCTTTCCTCCGAGCCGCAAGCAAGCTCGATATGATCCGCCGCTTGCTAGTCAACCTCAAGGGCCTATACGTCAACGTGAAAGACGATGAACGGGCGTTGTCCGTGGTCGAGCGTCTGATGTTGGTACATCCGGCGCCCCCCGGGGAGCGTCGCGATCGAGGTATCTTGCTTCTGAGGCTCGGCCGGGAGAGGGAAGCGAAGGAGCAGCTCCGGCGGTATCTAGACGGAGCCCCTGGAGCGGTCGATGCCAAGCGAGTCGCGCGACTGGTGCGCCGCCTCGATGCGGGGCTGACTGCCCAAGGAGAGGATTTAGATGGGTGAAGGAGCTGTCTTTGGCCGCGTGCGCGGGGCCGAAGTAGCGAGACACTACGGGGATCCTTCGGCGGAATACCGGGCGGCCCGGGAGGGACTCGCCATTCGCGATCGCAGCCATCGGGTCCGGCTGCTTGTTCGGGGACGTGACCCGATCGCCGTCCTTCAGGGTGTGCTCACGGGACGCATGCCGTCCGCCCCGGGTGCCCTTCGGGAGGGGCTGGTGAGTGGCCGGATCGAGTACTCCGCGGTCCTGACGCCCAAGGGTCGGATGATCGCGGATATGAGAGCCATGTGGGGTCCGGATCCGGACGAGGAGGGTCTGTTTCTGGACGTACCCGTGGCGGCGCTCGAACCCCTGCTGGCGCACCTCGGGCGTATTGTGCCGCCCCGCCTGGCGAGTGTCGAGGACGTCACCGCTCACTCAGGACTCGCAACGGTTCTCGGACCGAAGGCAGCGGGCACGATCGCGGAGATCGTCCTGGGCTCCGCGTCCCACGTCGCCGAGGTCGAGGGTTTGGCCGAGGAGGAGTTCATGGAAGTTCAGGGCGACGAATACGGGGACGAGGGGATCGGGACGGGCGGCGTCCGGGTGGCAAGAACCTGTGATGTGGACGTGCCTGCCTGGGACATCTTCGTATCCGCCGGTCGCTTCCCGGAGGCCTGGGACGGCTTCATCAAGGCCGGGGCTACCCCGATCGGGGCCGGTGTCTGGGATACGCTTCGCGTGGAGGCTGGCCGGCCGGTATTCGGTGGGGACATGTTTGATTCCACCATCCTTTCTGAGACCGGACTGGTGGATCGGGCGGTGGACCATACGAAAGGGTGCTATACCGGCCAGGAGGTCATCGTTCGGATCCGTGACCGGGGGCATGTGAACCGATCTTTACGAGGGTTGTTGTTGGCGGAGGGCCCCGCGCCGAAGCACGGGATCGAGTTGTTTCGGGGGGATCGGGTCGTGGGTGAAATCACCAGCGCGGTGGAGTCTCCCAGACGTGCTGGCCCGATCGGACTCGGCTACGTACGCCGAGAAGTTTCGCACGGCGAGCAAGTGACGGTTGGTTCGCCGGAGGGGCCGCCCGCCACGGTCCGTGAGTTAGGTCCGGGTTGGGCGTCCGCGTAGATTGAGATACTGGGCAACCACACCGCCCATCCGGTGTAGCAAGTCCGCTCGAAGCCGACTTCTCAAGCCCTTGCTGCCCTTAATGGACGAGGTGCCGCTGGATCACATTCATCGCCCTTGCTATTGTGTTGGGCCCATGAGGTTGATTTCCCCAGGTGATTTTGTAGAGAAGGAGTTGTCGATGCTGAGCCGTGTGGCTTTGGAGAGGAGTTCGTTCACGGTTTTGATGGCCGCTCTGGCCTCGATGCTCGCGGGCGTTCCGCTCGTAGCACAGGACGTCGTTGATTCGAAGGTCGGGATCTTCAACGTTGACCGTGTCTTGGCGGAGTCTCAGTCTGGGGTGCAGGCCCTCGCGATATTCAACCAGCTGCGCGATCAGCGAGTCGGTGAGTTGCAGGTCCAGCAGGATGCGATCAACAGCCTTCAGCAACAGGCGATGTCGGCCGTCGGCAGCCCTGAGGCTGCACGGATCCAACGGGAGATGGAGGACCTGATGCTCCGCCTAGAGCGCCTGGAGCAGGATGTCCAGCAGGAGTTAGGCCTGCGGCAGAACGAGCTGTCGGGGGAGATCATGCAGTTGGTTTCTGAGATCGTTACTACGATAGGCGAGGAGGGTGGCTACGCTCTCATCCTTAATTCCGTCCAGAGCGGCGTGGTGTACGCAGGTCCGGCGCTGGACATCACGGATGAAGTCATCCAGAGGGTCAATGCCAGGAGTGCTCCGAGCGGTTTATAGCTCAGCGGCGTAGGCGTGGCCCGAAGCTTCCCGAAGGCCCCCGGGCGCAGAGGGCCGCCCTCCCCGCTGTGCCCTCGGTCCACTGAGTCCCTGCCCTCGGTCTCGGAAGCCCGTGCGTCCCGCCCGACCACCCCGGGCGCGTTGCCCCCGATTCACCTGAGTCCGAAGCTCTCGCATCTGGGAGCGCTGCTCGTCATAGCCGGGTGGCGGCGTCCCCATAGTGCCCGTGATGCCGGTATCCGGTGGCATCGGGCTAAAGGTTGGAGCTGGCCGCTGCCAAGCGTCCTCGGTGAGGGACCGGATCACCTCCAGCAGTGAAGTCTCTAGCGAGCCGGGAGCCTGTTCTGCAAACCTCAGGCCAGTGCTGAGAATACCTTCCAGAGCCTCTCGATGGGCTATCCTGCCGTCCATCGTGCTGGAGCGGCG
>Ga0310121_10001445_pt1 | contig 24300 bp, 23 predicted proteins | sample CB27_Tmax_986_MG_FD_203504 | JGI IMG/M metagenome (GOLD analysis project Ga0310121, IMG submission 203504) | Marine microbial communities from Western Arctic Ocean, Canada - CB27_Tmax_986 | ecosystem: Environmental > Aquatic > Marine > Oceanic | place: Canada: Western Arctic Ocean | collected...
CTCCTCCTTGGCGGCCGCCACCAGCTCCGGGCGCTCCAGCAGCTCGCAGGCCGTTGCGCTGAGCGCCTTCGCGCAGAGCAGCGCGTTCTGCTCGCCCAGTTCGCTGTGCGCCGCCGCCGCCCACAGTTTCGAGTGGCCCGGCACCGGCTCTTCGCTAATCGCGAAGCTCATCGCGAACGACGGCATCACCTGGCTCACATTGCCAAAGTCCGTCGACCCTCCACCGCCGCGTTGCGAGGCCGGCTCCGGCTCGTCCAGCCGCATCCCCAGCCGCTCCGCGTGCGCCTTCGTCAGCTCGGTCAGCGCGACGTTCGGCCGCACGTTCGCGTAGAAGGGGTAGTGCGGCTCCACCTCCAGCGTCGCGCCCGTCATCCCCGCCGCGCCTTCTGCAATCCCCAGCACGCGCGGCACCACCGTCTCGCGCAGATACTCGCCGTCCTTCGAGCGCAGCATGAAGTTGGCCGCCGCGAACTCGGGCACCACGTTGGGCGCGCCGCCACCGTCGCTGATGATGCCGTGGATCCGCACGTCGTCCTTGAGGTGCTGGCGCATCGCATCGATCCCGGTGAAGAAGTGGATCACGGCATTGAGCGCGTTGACGCCGGCTTCCGGTTTGCCCGCCGCGTGCGCGGCCTTGCCGTGGAACATGTAGCGGTAGCCCACCATCGCGAGGCTGACGTTGGCCTCCATCGGCCAGTCGGTGCGAAAGACCGTCTTGTCCGACGACGGATGCGACGACAGCGCCACGTCGATGTCGTCCAGCGCCCCCGCCTCCAGCAGCCGCACCTTGCCGCCGCCTCCTTCCTCCGCCGGCGTCCCGATCACCACCACGCGCCCGGGCAACTCACCCAACGCGGCCTTCGCGCCGATCCCCGCGCCCAGCGTTGAAATCGCCAACAGGTTGTGGCCGCAGCCGTGGCCCACGTCGGGCAGCGCGTCGTACTCCACCAGGATCCCGATGCTGGGGCCGTCACCGGTGCCCTGGGCCACGCCGCGGAAGGCCGTCTCGACCCCGCCCGAGCCGCGTTCCACCTCGAAGCCGTGCGCCTCCAGGGACTTGGTCAGCACCTCGGCCGCGTGGAACTCCTGATAATTGAGTTCGGGATGGGCGTGGATGTCGCGGCTGATTTCGATCAGTTCGGCGCTGGCCGCATCGATCGCGCCATCGGCTGTTTCGTTGTGGGACATTGGGTTCGCTCCTGTTCCGCTCGCTCAACGCGGGCAGCGGACAGGATAGCCATCGCGGCCGCTGCTTCGTCGAGCGTCGACGCTCAGTCGCTCGGCTGGCGGCGACGCAGGTGCAGCGCGACGATCGTGCCGCAGAGCGCGCCCAGCAGCGCGCCCACAATCGCTCCCCCCCCCCCCCCCGCCACCACCCAGGGGTCTGTCTCGCCGCCGCTCAGCCCGCGGTCCATCCCCCACAGCGCCAGCGCGCCTGTCCCGCCCCAGAAGGTGCCCATCCCCCAGGCGCGGTCGATCCGGCTCGTCGTCGACGCGCCGCTGATCGCCGCGGCTGCCGACGCACCCACGATCGGGCCGAACAGCAGCCCGCCCACGATCATCCCGGCGATCGCCAGATCCAGCAACTCGTCGACTTCACCGATCACGACGCCGATGCGGGCCAGCACGATGGCCAAGGCAGCCGCGCCGAACCAGCCGCCGATCCCCGCGCCGCGTACGGATCGCACCACTCACGTTCCCGTCGTGCCCCGATCAGTCATGTTCAATCATCGACAGATCTGACGCCGATCCGTTCCTTAGTGAGCTGCCAGTTCAGCCGACAGCGCCAGCCCGCGGGCGGCTTGTTCCCGTGCCATAGACGCACAAGCACCCGTATATGTGGTGGGGTCCAGCAACCGATCGATGGCGGGCGCATCCAGTGCCGCGCTGACGTCGGCGTCCGCCAGCAGCAGTTCACGGAAAGATGCCCCTCCGACGGCCGCCTCTTGCGCCGCCTCGTAGACGACGTCGTGCGCCCGCTGCCGCCCGATGCTCGCGCCCAGCTCCAGCATCAGCCGCTCGGCCATGATCAGACCGTTCGACAGATCGACGTTGCCCCGCATCCGCTCCGGGAAGACCTGCAGCCCCTCAGCCACCGCGATCACCCGCTCCAGGATGTCGCCCGTTAAGGCACAACTCTCGTGCAGCGCGTGGTGAATCAGGTCGCTCGTCGTGCGGTCGGCTTCGTGCTCGGTCAGCATCGCCTCTAGCGCGACGGGGACCAGCGCACGCACCTGCGTCGTCATCGCCATCAGATCCTGCGACAGCTTGGGGTTGCGCTTCTGCGGCATCGTCGAGCTGCCAACGGTGCCGGGCGGTACCGGCTCCTCAACCTCGCCGAACTCCTGCTTCATCAGCTCGTAGATCTCATGTCCCAGCTTGCCGCACGTGCCGGCGACCAGCCCCAGCAGCAGCACGTACTCGGTCAGGTGGTCGCCCGTCGTGCGCGACGGCACCGCCATCGGCGTCAGATCCAGCTCGGACGCCAGCCGCTCCTGCACCGCCAACCCTTGCTCCCCGAACGAGGCCGCCGTGCCCGCCGCGCCGCCCAGCATCGCGACGAAGAGCCGCGGCTCGATCTGCCGCAGCCGTTCGACGTGCCGCGACAGCTCATCGATCCAGGTCGCCACCTTCAGCCCGAAGGTGGCTGGCACCGCGTGTTGCCCGTGCGTTCGGCCCGGCAGCGTCATCTCCGCCGTACGCTCGGCCAGATCGGCCAGCGCCGCCAAGGCGCGACCGAACTGCGACAGGAACACTGCGTGCACCCGTCGCAGCTGCAGGATCTCGCCGGTCTGTGTGATGTTCTGCGTCGTCGCGCCCCAGTGCGCGTAGCCCCCAGCGTCGCCTTCGCAGAGTCGATCCAGCTCCCAGATCAGCGGCACCAAGGGGTGGCCGGTGCGGACCAGCCCCTCGCGCACGGCTTCCAGGTCGAACAGCGACAGGTCGCACTTCGACTCGATCTCCACCGCCGCCTCGGCCGGGATCATGCCCAATGACGCCTCGGCCCGCGCCAGTGCCGCCTCGACATCGAGCCAGGCCTGCCAGCGCGCCTCCCGTGTGAACAGATCGCGAACGCCCGGGTCGGGCAGCCGCGCGCTTGTCGGGGTGTCGGCCATGGGAGTCCTGCTTCCTGCGCTCAGCTCGGGCAGGAAGGCTACAGCGCAGGGGCGCGGGAGGAGAGCCAGCGATCGATCTGCTCTAATCGACCCCAGCCCCGGCTGGGAGGAGCGAAAGATGAGCCAAACGACGATCGGGATTCTGCACCCCGGCGCGATGGGCGTCACCGTGGGCGCCAGCGCGGCGACCGGCGGCGCCCGCGCGCTTTGGAGCTCGGAGGGGCGCAGCACGGCGAGCGTTGAGCGCGCCACATCGGCCGGCCTGTCCGACGCTGGGTCGCTCCCGGCACTGGCCGAACAGAGCGCGATCATTGTGAGCGTCTGCCCGCCGCATGCCGCCGAGGATGTCGCGCACCAGGTCGCCGCGACGGGCTTCGCCGGCATCTACGTCGATGGCAACGCCATCGCGCCCCAACGCGCCCGCTCGATCCAGGAACGCGTCGAGGCAGCGGGCGCCCGCTACGTCGATGGCGGCATCATCGGACCGCCCGCGTTGAAGCCGGGCACCACTCGCCTCTACCTTTCCGGGCCCGCCGCGGCCGAGGTCGCGGCCTGCTTCGATGACGGCCCGCTCGAAGCGATCCCGATCGCTGACACGTCCGCTGCGACCGCTGGCGCGGCCTCCGCTCTCAAGATGGCCTATGCCGCCTACACCAAAGGCACGACGGTCCTCTTGCTCGCGATTCTCGGCCTCGCCCGCGCCTCCGGCGTCGAGCAGGCCCTGGCCGACGAATGGCAGCGTTCGCAGCCCGCGCTCGCCAGCGGCGCCGAGGGGCGTATCCGCGCCAGCGCGGCCAAGGCCTGGCGTTTCAGCGGCGAGATGGAGGAGATCGCCGCGACCTTCGCCGCTGCCGGACTGCCCGACGGCTTCCACCTCGCGGCAGCCGACCTCTACGCCCGTCTCGAGCGCTACCGCGACGCGGACCCGCCGCCCTCGCTTGATGAAATGCTGGCCAGCATCGCTGGCCCATCCGGCGACCGTTGAGCCCTATCCTCTCGCCGAGAGCGAGGATCGCCATGGCCGCGATCGTTGGGACCAGCGTCGGCACTCTGCGCGGCATCGAGGCGGATGGCCTCTCCATCTTCAAGGGCGTGCCCTTCGCCCAGCCCCCCATCGGCGACCTGCGCTGGCGCGCGCCCCAACCGGTTCAGCCTTGGCAAGGCGAGCGCGACGCCACCGAAATCGGCGCCTCCGCCATGCAGCGTCGACTGCCGGGCGCGGTTGGCGATCTGATCGGCATCCCCTCGCAAACGATCGACGAGGACTGCCTCTACCTCAACATCTGAGCCCCCAACGTCGATCGCGGCCTTCAAGGCAGCCGTCCGGTCATGGTCTGGATCCACGGCGGCGGCAACACCGTGGGCTCCGGCACGCAGCCGCGCATCAACGGCGAACACCTCGCCCGTCGCGGCGACGTTGTCGTCGTCACGCTCAACTACCGCCTCGGCGCCTTCGGCTTTCTGCACATGCCCGAAATCGGAGCAACCGGCAACGAGACGCTGCTCGACCAGGTAGCCGGCCTGCGTTGGGTCCGCGACGAGATCGCCAACTTTGGCGGCGACCCGAACAACGTGACCGTCTTCGGCCAGTCGGCCGGCGGCTTCGATATCGTCCAGCTCATGGCCATGCCCGCCGCCGCCGGCTGCTTCGATAAGGTCATCCCCATGAGCGGCTCGCTGCTGTCGCAGATCCCGGCCGACGAGTCGGCCGCTGTCGCCGCCCGCTACCGCGAGCACCTCGCCGTCGACGACTCCGCCGCCCTGCGCGACGTCCCGGCCGAGTCGATTCTTGAGCTCCAGCAGGAGTTGAGCGATCTGCGCTGGGGGCCGGTGCTGGACGGCGACCTGATCAAGGAAGACGCCGCCGGTCCGATCGGCCGCGGCGACCACACGCAGGGCATGCCGCTGCTGATCGGCAACTGCCGCGACGAATGGAATCTCTTCACCGCCACTAACGAGGCTTACGCCAGCTTCGACGATGCCCGTCTGCTCGACGAGACGCGCGCCAAGTTTGGCGAGCGGAGCGAAGAAGGCCTCGCCGTCTACCGCGAGCCGCGCGCGGCGAATCCGTCGAACCCTTCGCCATCCACAACGCGATCGGCACCGACGCGATGTTCCGTTGGCCCGCCATTCGCACCGCCGAGCTTCACGCCGCGCACACGCCGCAGACCTGGGCCTATCTCTTCAGCTACCCCTCGCCCGCCCTCGACGGACGGCTCGGGTCCTGCCACTCGCTGGATATTCCCTTCATTTGGGGCACCACCGGCGTCGACAACATGTCCGAGTTCTGCGGCTCCGGCCCAGACGCCGATGCCCTCAGCGAGCGCATGATGGCGATCTACATCGCCTTCGCGAGTAACGGTGATCCCAACCGCCTGACCTGCCTGAATGGTCCGCCTACGATGCTGGAGACCGCTCCACGATGCATCTCGACCGCGAATTCCGCGTCGAAAAGGCCCCCGCTGACGCGGAGCGTGGCTTCTGGGCCTCGCTCGCCGATGATCGATAAGACCGCGCCCGGTCGCGGCTGTCCATTGCCAGCCTCTCAGCCAACAGGTACGGTCGTGGGTAATTCTGAGGCAATGTTCCTCAAGGGAGAATCTTGATGGCAGAGATGAACACGCTTGAGTCGGGCCTCAGCTTGGACTGGCTCAACGTCGACACCGAACAAGGCATCACTTTCGACGCCGGCCGCAACGGCCTCACCTTGCAGAACATCAACGCCCTCAGCTACGGCGTCGACGACCGAGACGAGGCGCGCGACCCGAGTTGGGCCCCGCGCGGCTCGCAGCCGGACGCCCGCTCGCCGCGTGGCTCCGTGCAGTACACTTCCAAGTCCGATGTCTGGACCGAGAGCTGCATGCTGCTCTATGAAGAGGCCGTCCAGCGTCAGTGGTCCAGCACCCGCGACATTCCTTGGGGCACAATCAAGCCGCTGCCGGACGATCTCGAACGGGCGATGTGCACTCTGGGCACCTTCCTCACGCAGGTCGAATTCATTGCCGGCGATGTGCCGGGCCGCTTCCTGGAACAGATCCATCCCGACTACTTCGAGTCGCAGCTCTTCCTTGGCACGCAGGTGATGGACGAAGCGCGGCACCTCGACGTCTTTCGCAAGCGCATCCTCGCCAACGGCGGTGGCATGTCCGGTGCCGGCCTTGGCGCCGTGCAACTGCTGCAGACGGATGACTTCACCGAGATGACCGCACTGCTGCATCTCTTCGGCGAGGGGTTGGTCCAGACGCTGTTCCGCATGGGCGAGTTGATCGCGCAGAACGAAGCCGAGAAGCGCATCTTCCGCCTCAGCGCCCAGGACGAGAGCCGCCACCTGGCCTTCGGCGTGACGCACCTCAAGTACGTCGTGGAGACCGAGCCACACCGGGCCGAACAGTTGCATCACCTGCTCGACCTGCAGGAGGCCACGACGGCCGGCTCGCAGCAGGCCTCGCTGACGACCAACCCACTCACCGGCGAAGCGCTGGCGATCCTGGCCGGCGGCGGCATCGAGCACCTCGATGAGGGCTACAAGATGGTGCAGCAGATGCGCCGCAAGCAGTTCCTGGAGTACGCGCACCGCTGCAAGGTGATCGGGATCGATCGCACCGAGCGCATGGCGCCGGAGATCCGGGAGTTGCTGGGCGACGCTGCCTAGATCCGGACGCAGGCCGGCATTGGACTCACGAGCGGCGCACTCGGCCGCGCAATACCTACGCGAGAAGCTGAGGTCACGATGGAACTCTCCCGCGAAACACAGGCCCGTGTCCGTCAGCGCGGCTGGTCCGATGAGCTGATCGCCCGGATCGAGGCCTCCACCGCCACCGACGTCCAAGTCAAGAACCTGAGTCGCTCCACGATCACCCCCGACCGCATCGCGGGCTGGCTCGACTTCCTGGAGCGCGACCCAGACAACCCCTTCGCCAAGGCTCCGCTCGACATTCTCAACACGCCGGCCGAGACCGGCGTCCGAGCCACGCCCAGCGCAGAGGGCATGCTGCTCTCCGACATCAACATCAAGTCGTACGGCGTCGTCCCCGATCACTGGAGTTCCGAGAACGACACGCCGCGCGGGACCGAGGCCCTGCCCGGACCGATCTTGCCCGCCAGCTACTCGATCTTCGATAAGTCCGAAGTCTGGGCCGAAGGCGCCGACGTGCTCTACGAGGACGCCATCCGCGACCGCTGGGTGCCCGCTACGGATCTCGACTGGGAAGGCGGCCTCGCCGACCTGCCCGAAGAGATGGAGAAGGCCGTCTGCCAGATCTGCACCTCCTACAGCAACAACGGCCTGGTTGAGCAGAAGATCATCAGCCGATGGCTGGAAGAGATCAGCTACGGCTACCACGAGGTCAAGCTCTTCCTCGCCACCCAGGTCTACGACGCCGGGCGCAAGGTGGAAGTTCTGCGCAAGCGCGCCCTCTCTAACGGCGGTGGCTTGGGTCAGGCGCCGATCGGCCAGATCTATCGCGGGTGGTACGGCGGACTGCGCTTCACCGACATGCTGACCGCACTCAACGTTGTCTATAAGTCCTACGAATTGACGATGTTTGAGTCCGCCTCCGAATGGGTCCAGACCGACCTTGAACGCCGCATGTTCGAACTCCTGGCACAGGACTCCCGCCGCCATCTCGAGTTCGGCCTGCGCCACACCGAGTGGTTCGGGCGCTACCACCCTGACGGTGACCGCAAGCTGATGACCTACTTCAGCCGCGGCGAAGCGGCCCTGGTCAACGAACTGCGTCTCTCTGGGGCCGACCGCGAAGCGCTCGTGGTTCTGTTGGGCGGCGGCGTGGAGGCGGCGGCGGCTGGTGTCGAGAAGCTCAAGACGCTGCGCGAGCGCCAGTTAAGCGACTACCTCGAGCGGCTCGCTTCAGTCGGCGTCGACCGGCTGCCGCGCGTGCATCCCGCCTTGGCGGCCCAAGCCGAAGACCCGATGAGTACTGACAAGGTCGCGGTCCGCGAGATGCGTCGGCGATAATCGCCCCTCCCGGCGCACGCCCGCCCCAGCAGGCCGCCCGACATCCCCTTGAGAGCCGCAGCGCGGAAGCGGGCTTTCGCCCCATGGTCAACCCAACCGACTCTGACCCGCTGACGCGCTATCCCCTCACACTGCATCTGGGCGACGCGTCGCTCGTGCTCCGTCTGATCGCCCCCGCCGATCGTGACGCCATCGTCGATCTGGCCCGCCGCCAGCCGCCAGAGGATCTCTTGTACCTGCGTCGCGACCTGACCCGGCCGGAGGTCGTCGACGAATGGCTGGCGCGCGCAGCCGCGGGGCAGATCACCGTCCTGGTCGCACAAGCCGGCACCGGCATGGCCGCCTATGCCAGCATCGACCGCGGCGACGTCGGCTGGACCAGCCACGTCCGCGAGCTGCGTGTCCTGGTCGACGCGGAGGCCCGCGCCAGGGCCTGGGGCGGGCGATGGTGCGGGAAGCGCTCTCGCTCGCATACGCCATGGGCGCACATAAAGTCGTCGCGCAGATGCCGGACGTTCAGGCCGGAGCGCGCAAGTTGTTCGAAGACTTCGGCTTCGACTGCGAAGCGGTGCTTCAGCGTCATGTGCGCGACCGCTCCGGAGCCAAGCACGATCTGATCATCATGTCCATTGAGACCACCGACGCCTGATCTGGCGCCGGGTTCTGTAGCGATTTCCGTTCTGCGGGACGAGGCGTATGGCGAGCAATACCGCAGTTATCGGATATCTACACCTTTCGGCATGGCCGGATGGACGACGCCGGTAGTTTCTGCGCTGGCTACAGTTCTGGCATGGATCGACGCGAACCGACGCAACGCAAAGAGGACGTGGTCCAACTCGCGGCCAAGGGGCAAACAACCTGGAGATTGCAGACGCGCTCGGTGTCTCCATCGCCACGGTCAAACGACATCTCGCGAACGTCATGATCAAGTGGAACGTCAGGAATCGCACGAATGTTGCGCTGGAAGCACGTGATCGTGGGATAGTTCCGCGCGCCACCGAGGAGCAAACCGCACCCGCGCCGCCCCCAACACCGCCCAAACGGAGGCAACGTCGCGCGAAGTCCCGCCCGCGCGCTCAGGCCAAATCGCCGTCGCGCGGCCGGCGCGCCCAGAAAAGCAAACGTCGGAAGGGGTAGAGGTAGGGCGACTCATCGCCCAGCTCGATACGCAAACGCGCCTCGTACTGAGCGAGGAACTCGGGAAAGAGCGACGGCGGCATCCGTCGCTCGTAAGCGGTCAGCAGGCTCCCCTTGACCCACTCCAGGACGTGCAGCGCTGTCGGCAGCTCGTGCAGATAGACCTGCAGCCGCACCAGGGGCGAGGGTGGTTCGTCCGGCCCACGCAGCCCCGCCTCCGACAACAGGACTGCATACTGCTCCGGCCCCAGCACCGGGTCGTGCCGCACCCAGCCGTCTAAGGCCTCTGCGAAAGGTGGGGTCTGGGCCAGTTCGGCAGCGGTCCGGTGCGAGGGATGGCTGAAGTTGGCCGGCATCTGCACGGCCAGCTGCCCCCCCGGCGCCAGCCAGCCCGCGATGCGTGGAACCAACACCTCATGATCCGGCAGCCACTGCAGCGCGGCGTTACTGAAGACCAGGTCGAAGGGCTGATCTGGCTCAAACGTGGCGATCTCGGCTTCCTCGAACCGCAGCCCGTTGCCCGCGTGCTCAGCCGTCTCCCCCATCATCGACGGCGAAGAATCGATCCCCAGCGTCTCAGCGGCCCTCAGTGTCTCGTGCAGCCAGGCCGTGAGCCGCCCCGAGCCGCAGCCCAGATCGAGCACGCGCATACCGGGCCGGGGCTGCACCATGGCCGCCAGATCGAAGAAGGGTCGGCTGCGCTCGTCGCGAAAAAGCTCGTACTGCTGCGGGTTCCACGTGTCGTCCGGCATGGTGCTCCCCGTCACTGCAGGCATGGACCGGTACCAATCTACGCCCCAACCGCCGCCGGCGCGCCGCCCGGGGATTGCTGCACTCGGCGCGACTAAGCCCTTCCGCGTTCTTGGCTATGATCCGCCGCGTCCGGCCTTAGCCGGCAAGAGCGAACGAGAGGAGATCCAATGCCCGACGTCCAAACCTTCGCCGACCTCGAAGCCGACTTCCAGGCTGTGGTTAGCAAGATCATCTGGCCCTCGATGACGACGATTGACCGCCGGGGCCGCCCGCGCACCCGCATCGTCCATCCCATGTGGGAGGGCGCGACCGGCTTCGTCATCACCGCCCGCGGCGCGCTCAAGGTCAAGCACTTGGAACAGCAGTCACCATACGTGGCGCTCTGCTACGTGGACCTGGAGGGCGTCAACCCGGCCGCCAACCAGGTCTACGTCGAGTGCAAAGCGGAGATCATCGACGAGGTGGAGGAGAAACAGCGCGTCTGGAAGCTGTTCAAGTCGCAACCCGAGCCGTACGGCTACGACCCCGCCCAGTTCTTTCCCGGGGGGGCCACGGACCCGGAGATCGGCGTGCTCAAGCTGACCCCCTGGCGTTTGGAAGTCTTCTCACTCGCCGCCGCCATGTCGGGCGGCCCCAAAGTGTGGCGTCAGGATGTCTAACGATATTGAGCCACGGTTCGCCCTCGTTACGGTCGACCCCGCCTTGCGGGCCACTCTGCAACCGTCGCCCAGCGATACCCTGTCTCCATGATCGTCTTGCTCAGCGGCGAGAACAGCTTCGCGCGTCAGGAGGCGTACGACGCCCTCCGCGCCCAGTACGACGCCGATGGCGCGCTGGCCGCGAATACGATCGCGCTGGACGGCGCTCGCACCTCTCGCAGTGAGCTGGAGACGGCCATCTTGACCGTGCCCTTCTTGGCCGACTTTCGCATGGTCCGCGTGGACGGACTGGGCGCCCGCATGAGCGGGGGCGGGCGGCGTCGATCGCTGGGCGAGTGGGAGTCGCTGAGCGAGCTCCTCCAAGGCGTGCCGTCCACGACTGTGCTGGTCTTCTTGGACGCGAAGCTGACGGGGGCCAATGCGCTCCGCCGCGCCGTCGAAGAGGCGGGCGGCGACGTCCGCGACTTTAGCCTGCCGCGAGAACGCGAGGTTCCCACCTGGGTACGCCAGCGCGCGCGCGCGCTCGGCGTACAACTCACGTCGCAGGCGGAGAGGCGCTTGGTGCAGCTCGTCGGCCGCGATCTATGGGTCCTGGCCGGCGAACTGGAGAAGCTCAAGCTCTACGCTGGCGACGATGTCGTGGATGATGCGATCGTCGATTCGCTCGTCGCCCTGAGCCGCGAGGGAAACATCTTCCAGCTCGTCGACGCGGTCGCGGAAGGCCGCCCCACGCGGGCGCTCCATGCACTCGAGCGCCTGCGCGCCGAGGGAATCGACGCTCGCCGCATCATCACGATGTTGGCCCGCCAATACCGCATGATCGCGGCGGCGCGCGAGGTCCTTGATGCCGGCGGTGGCGAGCGTGAGGTCCAGTCGGCCTTGGGGGTGCAGTCGTTCGTGGCCGAACGCGCGGTTGCGCAGGCCCGTCGCTTCGACCAGGCCGCCGCCGACGCCGGCATCGGCCGCGTCTTGGAAGCCGAGGTGGCGATCCAGAATTACTGGCAAGGCCGTGACGGCGGCATGAACCAGGACCTCGCGGTGGAGCTGCTGATCAGTGAACTGGCGCAGGGCGTCGCGGCCTAGAAACTCTCTATCGCCACCGGGTTGTAGCACGCGGCGGTGTGGCCGGCGTTGGACCCTTCCACGGAAGCCAGCAGGGGTTCGTCGTCCGTGCGGCAGATAGTGAGCGCCTTGGGGCAGCGCGACAGATACGCGCACTTGCCGTCCCACTTGGTCAGGTCCGGGGGCGACCCGGCGATCTGGGGTAGCCGTCTCTGGCGCTTCCGGTCCATCGGCGGCAACGTGTCCAGCACCGCCGAGGTGTACGGATGGCGCGGGCTCTTGAAGATCCCTTGGATGTCGCCGCTCTCGGCGACCGAGCCCGCGTACATCACCGTCACCCGATCGGCCGTCTGCGCCACGACGCCCATGTCGTGCGTGATCAGGAGGATCGCCGTGCCACGGTCCCGACGCAGGCGCTCCAGTTCCTCCAGGATCTGCGCTTGGATCGTCACATCCAGCGCCGCCGTCGGTTCGTCGGCGATCAGCACCTGCGGGTCGAGTACCGTCGCGATCGCGATCATCACGCGCTGGCACATGCCCCCGGACTGCTCGCCCGGGAAGGCCTTGGCGATTCGGTCCGGGTCGGGCAGCCGCATCGAGGCCAGAGCATCGAGCGCCAGTTCGCGCGCGTCGTGGTTGCTGACAGCGCGGTGGCTTGCCACCACCTCTTCCACCTGTTTGCCCACCGGGACGATGGGATTCAGCCCGGCCACCGGATCCTGAAAGATCATCGAGATCGCGGCGCCGCGAACCTCACGCAGTTCCTCCTTGGAGATCTGCGCCAGGTCACGCCCGGCCAGACGGATGCCTCCCGTCGTGATCTCGGCCTGCCGCGGCAACATTCCCAGAATCGACAGGCCCACGGTGGTCTTGCCCGCTCCGCTTTCCCCCACCAGCGCGAGGATCTCTCCGGGCTCGAGGCGCAAGTTGACGCCGCGCACCGCACGCACCGTGCCTTCCCTGATCCGGTACTCCACGCTCAAGTCGTGGATTTCAAGCAGCGGTGGCATCGGATGACCTCGCACGAGCCTGAGCGCGCGCCAGCTAGGCACCGTTTGCTGTACCGGGAGTATGGCGAATCCGGTGCCAGCGTGGGCTTCATCCGCCCACTCGGGCTTTCCGTGGAGTGTCGCGCCGCCGTGCCCGGGTCAGAGCGAGCGGATCGCCGTGACGACGCGCCCTTGCACTTCGACGTTCGCCGCAGGCGTGTAGATCGGCTCCATCGTCTGGTTCATCGGCTGCAGCCGGACCTGCTCACCGTCGCGATAGAACTTCTTCAGCGTGACCTCGTTCTCGGCTTTGAGATAGACGGCCGCCATCTCCCCGTCGTTCACGTCCCGTGCTGGCTCCATCACGACGATGTCTCCATCGTTGATCAGCGCGTCGATCATGGAGCTGCCCTTCACCCGTAACGCGAACAACGACTCCGGATCGTGCCCGTTGATCATGTCCGACGTGACGTTGATCGTCTCGTCGGAATCGCCCACGGCCAGCCCCTCTTCGGTCGGGATTGGCAGCGGCTGCCCGGCCGCGATCGTGCCCAGGATGTGCAGGCGCACCACCGCGCCGCCGCTGCCGTGCACCGCGTCTCGGCCGCTCTCGTCCAGCAGCACGATGCCGCGCGAGATCTCGCGATCACGCCGGATGCGGCCCTGGACCTCGAGCGCCTTCAGGTTGTAGTCCACCACCGAGGTGGAGGAGATGCTGCAGCCCGCTTGGATGTCGCGGATGCTGGGCGGGTAGTCATGCTCTGCCAGAAAATCCCCCAGGAACGCGAGAATCCGTTCCTGCTTGTCGGACATTTTCTTCATGGGTCCTCCCGCTCGCGGGACCTCGCGAGAACTATCCACGCTCTTCACATCTGTTCACGCGTGGAACACGTGTTCTAGACGGGTCTCCCGAACTATCACCCAGACGGCTGGTCTATGTCAACCGCGCGTCGCTGAGACGCACGACCGGGGGCGGACGAGACCGGTCGAATGGGCCGCCGTACTTACACTGTTCGGACTCAACCGCCGCTCCGCTACCAAGGAAGCATCAGCTGCATGTCCAACGACGCCGAGACGCGGATCGCACTCGTGATCGCCGCTCACCCCGATGACCCCGACTTTGGCGCTGGCGGCACAGCCGCGCTCTACACCCGCGACGGCTGGGAGTTCCACTACCTCATCTGCACCAACGGCGCCAAGGGCACCGGCGACCGCGACATGACCCGCGAGCGGCTCGTGCCCATGCGCGAGCAAGAGCAGCGCAACGCCGCTGTGCACCTCGGCGTCAGCAGCTGCACGTTCTTGGGCGGCGAAGATGGCGAGCTCGATTACGACCGCGAAATCCTGGGCAAAATCGTGCGTGAGATCCGCCGCCTCAAGCCGGATGCGGTTTTTACCCACACGCCGGAGATGGTGCATCGCTCCTGGCTGCGCGCGATCGAGGGCGAAGACGCCGAGTACATGGGCGCCATCAACCATCGCGACCATCGCAACACTGGCGAGCTTTCGACCGACGCCGTCTACCCCACCGCGCGCGACCATCTCAACTTCCCCGAGCACCTCATGGAGGGGTTGGAGACGCACAACGTCCGCGAGATCTACTTCTGGGGCTCCGACGAGCCCAACTTCGATGTGGACGTGACGGACGTGATCGAAACCAAGGTCGAAGCCTTGCAGAAGCACGAATCGCAATTCGGCGACCGCGGCGACCAGTTCGCCGAGATGGTCCGCAAACGCTGGAAGGACGAGGACGGCCGCTACTACGAGCGCTTCTCACGGCTCATCCTGCCCTTCTGAACGCCCCTCCAGGACAATCGCTTCCGTGCCCGATCTGACGCCCCAGTACTGTCCGCTCTGCGCAACGGCGCTGCAGTTGCGGGAGGAGCACGGCCAGCGACGTCCGTCCTGCCCCAACTGCCACTTCATCCACTTCGCCGACCCCAAGGTGGCCGTCGGTGTACTTGTCAGCGACGAAGCTGGCCGTCTGCTCTACACGAAGCGAGCCCACCAGCCCGCCATGGGCCGCTGGGCGTTTCCCAGTGGCTTCGTCGACCGCGGCGAAGAAATACGGGTGGCTGCACGCCGCGAGTTGCGCGAGGAGACCGGGCTGGAGGTCGAACTCGATGCACTGCTGGGCGTCTACTCGCGCGAGGGCGATCCTGTCGTCTTCATCGTCTTCGCGGGCCATCCCTGCGGCGGTGCGCTCGAAGCTGGCAGCGAGGCGCTCGAGGTCGCCTTCTTCGCTGCCGAGCAGTTGCCCCCGCCGGCCTTCCCCTTCGACGCCGAGATCCTGAGCGCCTGGCGCGAATGGCGCGGCGCATAGGCTCGCGCTGCCGCCTGCGCTACTCCTGGTCCCAGACGCCGATTCTTGCCACGCAATAGGTGCAGAGGCTCAGCATCTCCGGCGCCCGCTCGAAGCCGCGTACGACCTCCACCACGTGCTGCTTCAGATGTTCGATGCAGTAGTGAGCGCTGCAGCGCTCGCAGACGGTCTTGGGGCTCACTTCACAGGGATGGATGCCGCAGCGGTTCGTATCGTTGCGCGCTGCCGCGTCGACTTTGAATTGCTCGTACGCCAGCAGATCGTTTTTCTTGGCCTGGCATGACTCGCGCTGGCAGACTTCCTGGCGCCCGCCAAACTGGTCTCCGTGGTGATCGCAGAAGCCGCGCGCGCAGTACTGACACTGCCCGGCCAAGGGCCGGCGGCAGCCGCGTAGCCGCCCCCCAAGCTGGCACTTCTTGGCCTTTTTGTACTCGCGAATCGCCAACACACCCGCCTCGCCGACGGGCGCTCAGCGCGTCCGCCGCGTGTCAGGATATCAGCCGTGGCTGCCCGGTGGTGACCCTCGACCCCGTCCGACCGGCCCTAGATATCGTCCACAATGCGCTTCGCGATCGTCTCCGCGTCGATCTCGTAGTCGCCGCTGGCGATCTTGTTCCGCAGTTCGAAGATCTTGCGGGTGCGCAGGTCGTCGGTCGTGTTCACGGGTTGCCCCTCGCACTCATCGCCTGGCGGCGCTGCGGTCGTTTCGTCGACGTCCGGGGCTTCCGCCCCCTCGAGCGTAGTATCCCCCGGCGGCGCATCCGTCCGTTTTCGGCGATCCTGCGGCGTGGTGCTCATCGCACTCCTCCGCGTCAAGCGACGACCCGCGCTCCACGCGGTTGCTCGCAGGATATCGGTCCAGCAAAGTATCGTCGGCTCGAGCGTCTTCCCGTAGGGGAAGGTCCTACGCCGCCGCTCGCGTGAGCACGAGTCGACTAATCAGCGAGGTCAGCACGTGCCCCACGACGGTCCCGTTCTCGATCAGGTCAACCCCGTCGTGTCGGACATGGAGGCCAGCGTCGCCTTCTACGAACTACTCGGATTGACCTTTCAGCCCTCCCCAGCGGAGTGGGCCGATCATCACCGCAGCGCGATCCTCCCCCCAGGTCTCGACTTCGATCTCGACAGCAGCGAGTTCGCCGCTACGCGGAATCGCGGCTGGCCCGGCCGCTCCGGGCGCCCAGGAGGTGTGATCAGCTTCCGGCTTGACTCGCGCGACGAGGTGGCGCTCGCTTCGCCGCGCTTGCGGCGGCCGGATCCCCCTCGCAACAGGCGCCCTACGACACCTTCTGGGGCTCCCGCTACGCGATCGTGGAGGATCCGGACGGCAACGCCGTGGGGCTCATGAGTGAACCTGACCCAGCCCGGCGTGTGCCGCCGCCCGCTCCGGAGACATGGTCGCGTGGTCCCGGGCGTGCTTGACTCGGTGACTGCCTCGCCGCTTGCCCTGGCAGAGCTGCATCTGGAGACCCTTTACGAGACCGACGATGCCGGACGCATCGTCTACCGCAGCGCCGACGTGCCGGCGCCTCGGATTCATCTGGTGCGCACTGCCGTGGGCAATCTCTGGCTCCTCGGCGCGACCCTCGGCGAAGCAGAAGCGCAGCGGCTCGGCGAGATCCTGGCCCAAGAACCCGCCTTGCCCGCTGGCGACATGGCGGTCCCACGCCCACCCCAGATCGAGCACACGCTCTCGCGCCAGTCGGCCCTCCGCAACCTCTCCCGCGGGCCGGCGCTCGTCTTCACGCGGCCCGTATCCGCGCCCCTCGCGGCGAATGCGGAGCATGTCATGCACCCCTCCGCCGATGCGCGCTTTCAGGGTTCCTTGCGCTGGGTCCGCGATGTCCTCCCCACGGAGCATCCGATCACTGCGTGCTTCGTGAACGACCAGGCTGTCTCCGTCTGCCACTCGCCGGCCAGGGGTGCCGGGGCAGCGGAAGCTGGGGTTGAGACCAACCTGAACCAGCGCCGCCGCGGTCACGCGACGGCGGTTGTCGCCGCCTGGGCGCGACTGTTTCAGCGGGATGGGGTACTGCCCATGTACGGCACGACCTGGGACAACGTCGCGTCACGCGTCACGCGTCACGCGTCACGCGTCACGCATCACGCATCACGCATCACGCGTCACGCGCCATCGCGGCCAAGCTCGGCCTGCGCATGTACGCCGAAGACTGGCATGTCGACTAACGGGCACGCGGCAACAAGAATGAGAAAGGGCGGCCAACGGCCACCCGGATTTGCTCGTCTCGCACTCGAGGCGGGGTGGCTACTGCGCCTTGCGCTGCCGGCGCTCCTGCAGTGACCCACGCAGCCGCGCGATCTCGTCGATTCGGGCGGTGGTGTGCTTGTCGTCGTCGGCGTCGCAGAGTTCCTCCGCGCAGCACCAGAATCGACTCCGGGGCCGTGATGCCGAGCTTCACACGTTCTCCATCGATCGAGAGCACCCGTACGACGATGTCGTGATCGAGCACGATCCCCTCGTCGGTTTTTCGCGTGAGAACCACCATCCGTCGCTCCTTCGGGGCCGGCCGGCTCGCGCCGCGTGCGCCGTTGGGCTGCGCTGTTGCCCAATCATCGACCGCACGACGCCGGGTCCGCAGCCGCACTGCTGTACCGCCCCAGATGGGCGTTCCGTTCAGTGCGCCCACCGCGAAACCGCCCGGGCCTGCCGGGCGGTTCACGGAATTTGCTCTCTGGGTGGGGGATCAAGTGGTCGGCGGCGTCGCGGGAGTCGTGGCCCGTTCGGGGATCCGGTCGCCACGCAGGATCTCGCGCGCCGCATCGCTGCCGCCGGAGTCCACACAATCGACGTACGTCACAAAGATCGCGTGATTGAGCAGACGCCGGCCACCCGGATTGAGGTTCTCGGAGTGTTCGAGCTGCAGATCGAGCAGCCGTTGCAGCCGTTGCAGCTGCGCCCCGAGCCAGCCAGGAGGCGGCGATGGGAACGCCAGGAGATCGGCGGCCGTCTGCACGACACTCGCAGGGTCGCTCGTCATTAGCCCGCTCGCAGTTCCGGCGTCGGCTCCAGGCCGATGATCCCGCGCCGGATTGCGTAGCGGATCAGGTCCGTGCGATTGCGCGCGCTCAGCGTGCTCATGATGTGCGCCTTGTGCGCTTCGACGGTCTTCACGGAGATCACTAGCTCCCCCGCGATCGACTGGTTCGAGTGCCCCTCGGCGATCAGCTGCGGCACTTCGCGCTCGCGGTCCGTCAGCCGGTCATAGCCCGTCTTGGTGTCGCCGCTGCGCGCCCGCATCAGGAAGTCGGCGCTCTCTTCGCGCTCGGAGAGCGACGAGGAGAAGTAGTGGTTGCCTCGTGCCACCGCTTGGATCGCCAGCAGCAGCTCGCCAATGTCCGATTCCTTGACCAGATAGCCGTTCGCCTCGGCCCGGAGCGCGTCGATGATCTGTTCCTCCTCCTCGTAGCCGGAGAGGATCAGCACCCGCGTGTTGGGACAGCGCTTGCGAATCTGTCGCGTCGCGTCCAGCCCGTTCAGGCCCGGCATGATCACGTCCATCAGCACGACGTCCGGTAGCAGTTCCGCCGCCACCGCCGCCGCTTCGCGGCCGTTGGACACGTCGCCCACGACCTCGATCTCATCGTGGCTTTCCAGCAGCAACCGCAGCGCCTGGCGCAGCACCGCGTGGTCGTCCACGATCAGGACGCTCACCCGATGTCGCCTGGTTCGCTGTTGTGTGGCGCCGCTTACCGCAGTCCCAGACTGCGGGCCGCTCTGCGCATTCGTTGTCGTCGTCTTTGCGGCGTCCAAGGTGCCAACCCGTTCTACCCGAGTCTGACTCGGGTGGTTCCGCTCATGACTGGCGCCCTATTCAAAGGGCCGCCACTTTAGCTGCGCCGGATCGCTGGTCAAACGCCCCCCAACGCAGTTTCACTCCGGCTTTACGCGGCGCGCGCACCAACATCGGTTCCCACGCGAAGGCCGGATCGGCCCCCGCCCCCGTTCGACGTCAGTTCCAGGTAATCGTTACCGCGATCCGTGCCATCAAGCCGCGCGGGGAAAATCCGCTCACGATCGCACTTCTTGCAGCGTCCGTGGATGATCGCGTCCTTCGACTGTCGCAGGATCCAGTGGTGTTGACATACGGCCATCAGAAGTCGCTTCCCCTCTACGGGCTATTCCCGCTACGAAAGGCCCGTTTGCTGTCGATGCAGGCATTCTCCGCCTCCAGCCGTCCCAGCGGACATCAGCATTTTCCCTACGCGTCGACTTCGGGATCCCTACATCTGGCGGCCGTTTGCCCGCCCCGCCTTCCCTGCATCGCCTAGGCTCGGCACGCGTTTGCCCGCCACTCCAGCGGCCTGATCCGACTCGACCTAAGCGTTGAGTGGGGGCGATTCGCGGGATCGACGGCTGGCTAGCGCCCGTTGGCGCGCACGACGACCCAGCGCACAACGACGCTGGGTCCATGACGGAAAAAGCTGAGAAAGAGGGGGTTCCGTCGCGGGGTTGGGAGGGATGGAGCCCGAAGGGGCTCGAGGACCAACGAAAGCTGGCGCGGCCCCCGGCTCAGGGGCGCGTAGGGGAAGGCGAAGGCTAGAGGCGCAGCTTGCCGTGCGACGGCTGACGCCGGCGCTGCCGACCCTTTTCGACCGCCTGCTCCGCCTCGAGTTCGGCGACGGTGATGACGCGGGTTTCGTGCACGTGTCCGCAGGCCAGACAGGTGCCAAAGATGCCGTGCGCATCGGACTCGGCCAGCATCGGGCCGCTGCAGCGCGGGCACTTGGTGGGGGCCTGGGGCGCCCCAGCCGTAATTCCAGTCGTCATTTTTGGGTGGCTCCTTAGTGCCGACGGTCGGGTGTCCGCCGACCCCCCTTCTCACATGCCTGCGGGGTTAGCTGTCGGGTTCGGGCCAAGAAGGCTACCCGTCTCGCGCCCGGTCCGGCCGAATCGCGAGATTCACCCCATCATGCCGTTTGGGTCCCCCGCTTCGCGTTCTGGCTGTGCTTCCCTCACACCCCCGGTGAGCGACGCCAGCCACTGCGAATTCGGCGTTTTTCCTCGCTTCAACTGCACTGTGAATCGTCTCACAGGCGTTTGTGATTTCATGCACATTCTGCGTAGCGCGCGCAGCGCTGTCAAGCGCAAATCCGACGAAATCCGATGCGAACGGTCAACTTATGATGTGATTTACAAACGATTTGCCGGGGCCTCGCCCGCCCCGCGGGGTCGTCGCTGGTGCGATCTCTCCCACGTTGGTGGCGGTATCGCCCTCCCGGCGAGCGAAAGCGGGATCCCGTGGAGCCCGCGAAGGACCCAACAGACCTTGGGCGCCTTGCCACGCGTGCCTGCTTGTCCCTGGGCGGCTCGAAGTGCCCCACGGCCCGTCGCCAGTGGTTCGAGCGCTCTGAGAGCTGCCCGCCGCCCGCGCGACCGGGCCCTCGATGCCTTCCCGTTCGTGCGATGCCTGCGCTGGCGTTCCCCGCGCGATCGAACGCCTCGTCCCCGCACGCTCCGCTGCAACCTCCACGCCCCCAGATCCCGTTTGTCCACAGGTCAGTAAAGCAGCCGTTAAGCCCTTACATCCCCGGCTTGCACCGCTGACCTGACCATCTCTAGGGTTGGACCTGAACGCGGATAGACATCGACCAGTAGTAGTATCTCGTGGACGCAAAAGTTTCCGAACAGCATCGAATCGTCACCCCTGACGTTGGCTCCCGCCTTGCACGGCTGGGCCGGGGGGCGCCGCGCAATCCTCTGCGCGCGTTGCTGCGCTACGTGCTTCCGCTCGCCGTCGGGGGCGGGCTCGCCGCGGCGATCGCTCTTGTCCTGATAGATCCCGACGGCAACGGCTTCCCGGCCCTGCGCGATCAGGACGTCTACCCCCCGCGGGCCCACGTCCAGTTCGTCCTGGACGCGGGCCTGATCACCGCCGCGGACCTGCCCAGCGTATTTGAGGGCCAGGGCCAGGGCGTCTCGCTGCGGGTCAAGGCGCTCGCTCTTGAGAACTCCGCGATCGACGAAGTCTTCTTCGTGGGCCGCGGGCTCACCCCGAGCGGCGCGCGGGTTCCCCTGGTAGCCAGCGCCGGTTTTACGAATCCGAACACCGCCGAGATCGTCTTTTCCGGCGTTGGCATCCACGCGGCCGTCGACGGGCCAGCGCGCGCGGTCACCGCGCTCGCGGCACTCGACGACGCGACGCTCTTCCAGTTGATTGCGGAGCCGGGCGACCGACTTATTGCCCGGCTGGAGACGCCTCCCGTCGCCGTCGGTGATCAGGCCATCAGCTTCACTTTCGCGCTCGATCGCCCCTTCGGGGGCGAGTACCGGCCGCTTGTCACGAGCGTCACGATCTGGCAGCGGGAAAACCTTCTCGCCTTTGGCTGGACGACGCGCATCGATAACGCATCGCCGCCTCAGATCGCACTCGGGCCGATTGTTACGGAGCTGGATCGCCGACTGGCAGGGATCCTAGCGGTGTGGGAGAATCCATTCGTGTTAAACGCCTCGAGCCCCGCTGGGGCCGATCGGGGCGCGAATCAACGTGGCGCTTGAAACGTGCCCTGAACACAGCGCGGGCCGCCCTGACGGGTGGGCGCGCGAAGGGAGGCGGAGACCCCGGCAGGAACGAACCTCAAAAGATTTGAGAAACCGATTTTCTCGATGGAATGTGAAGATTAACGAATGAATACAGAACGAAATGGAACCCGGTCGTGGGTGATCAGCGGCCTACTGGCGCTGATCGCGTTCGTCGCGGTGTTCCCCATGCTAACGGGCGGCCAGGGTGCCCAGGCACTGGCTCTTACAGGGATCTCGATCACCGCCGACGAAGCCGGTGGTATCACGATTCCCTTCGCGGCCGTCCTACTGGACGCGAATGCCGATCCGGCCGGCGCGGTAGTCCTGCCGATCGACAACGCCGGCGGCGGCGCAGACACCTTCGCACTTGTGGCCGGTGGTGGCCTCGCGGTTGGTGGCTACATGTACGTGGGCGCGACGGAGAAGTTCTCCACGATCGATACCGGGGCTCTGGACGCCGTCAACAATACGGCCGCGGCCCAGGTCATTGATGACCTCTCGTTCTCGACCGGCGTGGGCAACGCCTTTAGTGCTGTCTCGATCGCGAGCATCATTACCCAGTTGCCGGCCGACACTCTGTCGGCTCCCACCAAGATCACCTTCAACCCCCCGGGTGCGACCTGGGTGAAGGCACGCCTGGCGTCCGACCCCGTTGCGGTTCGGACCCTGTTCTGGGCGCGGATCAGCTGGAACACCGTCCAAGCGGCGGTGACTGACTTCCAACGGCTCACCTATTCGCCTCACCGCATCGGCGCCAGCAGTGGTGCTGCGGGCAACGCGAATGGTGCCTCGGTGAGTGCCGGTACCTCGACCGGCGTCGCGGCGAACCCGATCAACGTGTACCAGACCACCGGCGCGAAATTCTTCAATGGACTGACCGGTGTGACGAGCACTGGTGCCACGCTGGAATCTGCGGCTGGCCTGTTCGTTGGCCTCTCCACCGCGTTGCTGTTCGGGGACGGCACCGCCGGTAACGCGACCGTTACCGTCGCCGGTGACGTCAACTCCGTGACGCTTGCGGGCGGGGTCGACAAAGTCGGCGCTGCTAGCCTTCTCACCGTCGCTCCTGCGCTGGTTCAGCAAGGCATTGTGGGTGGGACCATCGCGGCGAGTACCTATACCGCGACTGCGACCGACGTGAATGCGAAGCCGGTGCTTGCGGGCACCAACGTGATCTTCACGCTGGATGGCGCCGCGACCTTCGCCGGTGGCCTGCAGCAGTTCATTGGCGCGACGACCGATACGGGGCTTGCCACCGTAAACGTCACGATCGCGTCACTTACGCCCACCTCTGGTGGCCTCACTGCCACGAGCGGTACGGCGACAGCCGGGGCCGGGACGTATCGGATCAACGGCGGGGCGCAGTCAGCCACGCTGGCGGCTTTGTCGCTGGATGCCGTGCCTGGTCCTGCGGCGGATGTCGTACTCCCTGCTGGGACGACGAACGTTGTCTTGGCCCGGGCTGGCCTCAACGCGAACCTGCGGATCAACACGCTCGACGCGGCTGGGAACCCGGTCGCGTCGGTCGCCGCCGGAACGCTAACTGATGCGGCCGCGGTCGACGTGGCTATCAACGCGGCGTTGGATGCCAACATTCAGATCACCCAGGCGGCTGTGCCGCTAGCTGGCCAGTTTGGTGACCTGTTTGCCGTCAACGCTCCGGCGACGGCGACGTTGGGTGTCCACACCATCTCAGTGCTCTACCCGCTGAACACCGCTGCTAACCCGGCGTTCAACTCTGCGGAGATCACCATTCAGGTGGTGGCCGCACTGACCGTGGCGACGGCTACCCTGTCGCTCGGTGACGCCCTGGCCCCGTCCGCGGGTCCTGGGGTGATCACGACGATCACTGCAACCCTGACGGGTGCTGACGGTGACGTCGATGGGACTGCGGACCCGGCACCGGACGGCTCCTTCATTACGTGGGTCAACACGGGCGGCACACTGCTGACCGTGGACGTAGACGCCAATACGGCTGGGATCCAGACCGCGGTCTTCGCTGGGACCACCTCGATTCAGGTGCTGTCCACCGGCGTTGCTGGGGTCTCGACTGTGACTGCGACCTCGGCGGTCGCTGGTGTCCCCACGGCGACGAAGCTGCTGACGTTCACCGCGGCTACGCCGGCAGTGACTCCGGCGGCAGCGTCGGTTGTCATCGCTGCGACCTCGACGTCCCTGACCGTGGGTGACTCCACTACCGTCACCGCCACCGTCACCAATGACGATGACTCGGTGGGTGCTGGGGCGACCGGTCGGTGGAGCGAAGGCGTGGCTGTGTCGACCGTGACCAGCAACGTCAAGACCACCGACGCGACTGGTGCAACGAGCACCACGTACACCGCGGACGCGGCTGGCGACACGGTCGTCACGTTCACCGTGGTGAGTTTGACTGGCGGCATCGTGGTTGATACCGCGGTGTCCGGTTCGGTGACGATCTCGGCGACCGCGCCGGTAGTTCCCGAGCCAGAAGCGCCAGCCGCTCTGACGATTACGGAACAGCTCTCGGCCACTTCGGGCTACGCGGCCTGGATTGGGTCTGAGACCTCGACCGCATCCGCCGTCTTCGCCGACATCACCAGCGCCAGCATCATCTGGCACTGGAATGGCACGGCGTGGGAGTCGTACGCGACCATCGCGGGCGGCACGGAGCTGCCTGGTTCAGTGAACTTCGATGTCGCGCTCGGCGCCATCATGTTCTTCGGATAAAAGTTCGAGTAGCTAGAGTGGGCGGCGCTTCGGCGCCGC
>Ga0310121_10001446_pt1 | contig 24298 bp, 11 predicted proteins | sample CB27_Tmax_986_MG_FD_203504 | JGI IMG/M metagenome (GOLD analysis project Ga0310121, IMG submission 203504) | Marine microbial communities from Western Arctic Ocean, Canada - CB27_Tmax_986 | ecosystem: Environmental > Aquatic > Marine > Oceanic | place: Canada: Western Arctic Ocean | collected...
AAGACAAACGACTCAATTGAAGTACAGGTCACGCGGCCTGACGGACTACCACGTCACTGCCAAAGGGCGCTGGCTGTTTCACGGTCACCGGATCTTTGACCTGCGGGACAAGAAACTGTCCGATTTACCGGTACCACGACCGGTCGGCAGTCCAGTTGGCGAAATCATCTACTACGGACACGAGCAGATGGTCAAGGCCGTCGATCTCTCCAAGCCGGTGGTCGTTGAGAGCACCGATCGCAGGGGTAAGCCCGTGCAGAAGAAGTATTTTTCAACGGTCTGGGAACTGTCCGGAGAAAAAGTCCTCGAGGCACTTAACGCGTTGGAGGATCGGCGTTCTCCGACGTTTCGTGACAGCCTGGAGGGGGATATTGTCATCGACGTGCGAGCTGGCACTCGACTCTATGGTCACTGGGACGACGTTGTTTTCGCGGTGCAATTGCACGGCGCAGAACAAGCCGCCGAGGTCGCCTGGGCTAAAACCGTTGCAGGGACGCCTGCCACGCTGTTGGCGGCCGATGGAAAACTCTTTGTCGGGACCCGTGAAGGAAGAATTTACTGTTTCTCCGGCGAACAGAAACACCCCAAGATTCACCCGCTGGCTACGACGGGTCGGCAGCAACTGGACCTCGAAACGGCTGAGCGTGTGGAGGGTTATCTGAGCCAGGCGGGCGTCCGGGACGGTTACGCGCTCGTCTGGGGTATCCCTGACGGTTCGAGCGACCGCAGCTACAGGACGCTCACTGCGCTTCTCCGTCAATCCGGGTTGCGGCTGATTGTCGTCGATCCTGACGTCGGAAAAGTTACACGATTACGCGCACGTCTGGCCGCAGAAGGTCTCTATGGCGAAAGGCTCGTTGTGAGGCTGGGCGAGCCTGCCCATTATGACTGGCCACCCTACCTGGCAGATCTTATTCTTCTGGAGAATCCCGGCACGGCTGCCTTTCGCGACGGAGTAGCGCTGGTGAAGCAACTCTTTGGGGCATTGCGTCCCTACGGGGGCGCCGCCTGCCTGTCGCCTTCGGGCAACGATCACGAAGAGATGAAGCGCTGGGTCGCGGCGGCAGACTTGTCCAGGGCTTCGTTCCAACGGCAGGGAAAGCTTTCCATCCTGCGTCGTGTCGGTGCGCTGGCGGGCACCGCGAACTGGGAACATGAGTATGGAGACCCTGCCAACACACTGTTTTCACGTGACACACTGGTCAAGGCGCCCCTGGGCGTCCTCTGGTTCGGTGGCCCCTCCTCGGCGGGGGAAATCTTCTACGATCGCCATCGCTGGCCCCCGAGCATGGCGGTCATCGAGGGCCGCATGTTTGTCCAGGGGCCCGGGAAGCTCACTGCCATCGATGTTTACACCGGCAGGATCCTATGGACCAGACCGCTTCCCGCCGGCCTCAGTCCCGGCCGCCGTGGTTGGGATTCCATTACCGGTTTTCACTACGTTGCCGTGGAGGATGGCATCTACCTTACGTATGAGCGATCCTGCGTGCGACTTGATCCGGCCAGCGGCGAAGAACTGGCGGAATTCCGGCTGCCCGACCCGGGAGACTACTGGGGCAGCATTCGGATTGCGGGGGACCTGATTATCGTGCCGGCCTTCCGCACCGTCAGCGAAAATGAATCAAAAGGTTATGTAACAGGATTCCGCAGTGACCGTCCCGGTCGACCCGGTCGTCTTGCCAAGAGAATCGTCGCGCTGAACCGTCATGACGGGAAACTCGTGTGGGAGAAAGCGGCCCACCACAGCATTTTCATGGTGTCCGTTGGCAATGACAATGTTTTCTGCTTGGACACCGATCTGAAGAACTTCTACCGCTCCGGCGACCGCAGGGGCCTCGATCCTACGGGCGAGGCGCCCCGTCTGTTGCGTGCCTTCGACCTACGGACCGGGGAGCAACGATGGCAGCAGGAAACGCCGATGCCTTTGACCTGGCTTTCCTACTCACACGAGCACGACGTACTGGTCGGGGTGAACAAGAGCGGTGTTGAAGCTCGCAGGGGGCAGGACGGCGGGTCGTTGTGGACCCAGACTTCAGTCGGTCACGGTTTTCTGGGTCATCCGGAGAGTGTCTGGAACAAGGTGATCGTGCGCAAGGACCAGGTCATCGACCAGCGCGGACCAGGACGTTTCTACGACCTGCTGACCGGCCGGGTGCTCCATAAAACGAACCCGGTCACCGGGAAGCCGGTTCCCTGGGAGTTCACGAAAATCGGCCACCACTGCAATTACGCGATCGCCAACGAGCACCTGGTGACGTTCCGCGCCGGTTCTGCGGGTTTTTTCGATCTCGAAAGCGCGGGAACGGGCCATCTTGAAGGGTTCCGCGCCGGCTGCCGTAACAGCCTCATTCCAGCTTGCGGAGTCCTCAACGCCCCTAATTTCGCTCACGGCTGCACGTGCGACTACTCACTTTTCACTTCCCTGTCGTTGGTGCACGTTCCGGAGAACGAAAAGTGGACCTACAACACGTTTGTGACAACGGGTGAACGGGTGCAGCGTGTCGGCGTCAACTTCGGTGCGCCCGGGGATCGCCTGGCACCCAACGGCACGTTGTGGCTGGACCATCCTGACGTTGGTGGCCCATCGCCCCAGCTGACAGTGAGCGTTTCACCGCTGGAGTCCCGGCCTTATCGTCGGCACACATCGCAGATCGAAGGAGACGGCCTGAAGTGGGTTGCCGCCTCGGGTCTTGACGGCGTCACGTCCGTCCAGGTGTCGCTGATCCCGGAAGGGGAGGGTCCGCGCGAACAGCGACTTCACAGCGTGCGACTTTACTTCAGTGAACCGGCCCATCGACAAATCGGCCAGCGGGTTTTCGACGTCTCCCTGCAGGGAAAACCGGTCATCGAGAAACTCGACATTGTCAAAGAAACGGGCGGGCCCGACCGACTCCTCGTGAAAGAATTTCGCAACATTCCACTGACCGAAGCGTTGAACATCGCTTTGACTCCCCGCGCGGGACAACCCGTGCTGAGCGGCGTGGAGATCTCGGCAGAGAGGAAGTGATCCTGGCAATCCCTTTCGACAGGGAACTCCTGTTCCCCGTGGTGTTGTTCGTCACTGCAGATCACCTGGGCAGCGCGGCAACGCTGAAGCGATCGGCGATCGGTCGCTTCTTTTCTCAGAGGGTCCAGCCCGTACGATAATCCCGCCGGACATGGCGGTTCAGTTCGGGTGCGTTGAGCACTTTCATCCGCGCCCCGTCCCACTCGAGCCGGCGACCGGGGGCGCGCAGGGCGAGGATTCCCAGGAGTACGATTTCCGTCAGCGGACCGGAGTAGCCGAAGTTCGACATGGCCGGCTTCCCGCCCTTGCACGCTTCGAGCCACTCCTGGCGGTGACCGACTGACCGCGGCATGGTCTTGGGTACCTTGCGCGCTTCGTCGGCCAGTTCCGGCGACACCAGCTGCGGCATGTCGCCGCTGGAGCCGTGGTACATGGCACCCCGCGAGCCGATGTAGAGCGCTCCATTGCCAGGAAGGTTCTCTCCGGCGGGCATTCCCGGCGGTGTCGGCGGCAGGAGGCCGCCCTCGTACCAGGTCATCGTGACGGCCGGGAGCTTGCCGCGTGCGGGAAATTCGTAGTAGATGAGTGCCGCGATGGGAAACGTCTCCGTATTCAGTCCGGCCAGGGTTGCGCGGGCCTCGACGCTCGTCGGCTGCCCCAATTCGAGCGCCCAGACCGGGTGATCGATGATATGACAGCCCATGTCGCCCAGCGCGCCGGTGCCAAAATCCCACCAGCCGCGCCATGTCTGCGGATGGTACATGGGGTGGTAGGGCCGCTCCGGTGCCGGGCCGAGCCACAGATCCCAGTCCAGGCCCGGCGGCACCGGCCGGGTCCCGCCGGGTCGTCCCACACCCTGTGGCCAGTGGTTGCCGGCCCGGTCGGTCCACACATGCACCTCGCGAACCTCGCCAATGACACCCGCCTGGAGCCATTCGTTGGTCAGACGCGCGCCCTCCTTGGCATGCCCCTGGTTGCCCATCTGCGTCGCCACCCCGTGTTTTTTTGCGGCGACAGCCAGCGCGCGCGCTTCGAAGATGTTGTGCGTGAGCGGTTTTTCGCAGTAGACATGCTTGCCGTCACGGATGGCGGCCATCGATGCGACCGCGTGGACGTGGTCCGGTGTACCGACCGTCACCGCGTCGATATGCTTGGACTCCTTCTCCAGCATGACGCGGAAATCCCGGTAGCGGCGCGCTTTCGGGAAGGTCTCGAAATTTTGGCGGCCCTGCTCGTCATCGACGTCGCAAAGGGCGACGATGTTTGCTCCGTGCTGGCTCACCGCCAGGATGTTGCGGCCGCCCATGCCGCCGGCACCGATTCCAGCCACGTTGACGCGCTCACTGGGTGGTGTTTGCCCGGGGCCTCCCAGCACGTGCCGCGGCACGATGGTCAGGCCCAGGGCCACCGGGAGAGTCGACTTCAGGAAGGTGCGCCGCGCTGTGTCGGATTTCCGTGGCATCGCGACCTCGTTCGCTGAAATTATTTTGTCGACAGTTGGAAACAGAACCAATTCTCACCGCGAGGTCTGACGCCATCAAGGGTTGATCCGGCACGGCGAGGCCCGGTCGAGGCGCCTCAGATCAACTCCGCAATCGGTTCGCCGTCGGGAAGGATGGGGACAGGCCGTCCGATTTGGTCGACGGCATACTGGCGCCAGTCGATGCCCAGGTGGCGGTAGACGGTCGCCAGGACCTCGGTTGGCCCGACCGGGCGGCTCACGGGCTCCTCGCCCTTCTGGTTGGACTTGCCGATGACCTGTCCCACCCGCAGGCCGCCGCCAGTGAGAAGAATGCTCATGAGTGGGCCCCAGTGGTCGCGGCCGCCTCGCTCGTTGATCCGCGGTGTGCGGCCAAATTCTCCCCACACCAGAAGCAGGACCTTCCGGTCCAGACCACGCTGGTGGATGTCGGTGATCAGGGCCGAAAGCATCTGGTCCAGTGGCGGTCCGGAGATATCCATCCCGCGACTGGGCCCCTTGGAACCGTCCGCCGGGCGCCGGTCGTTGACAATGTTCCTGTGCCAGTCCCAGCAGAGCGAGTCGGGCCCGGTGTTCACGGTGACGAAAGTGACACCGGCCTCGACCAGTCGCCGCGCCAGCAACGCCATCTGACCCCAGCGATGGGAGCCGTACATGCTGCGCGTGGATTCCGGTTCGAGACTCAGATCGAAGGCGCGACGCGCCTCGCCGCTTGCGAGCAGATCCATTGCCGCACGCTGAAAGTTGTCCATCCTCTCCATGCGCGCGGAACGATCGGCATCGCGCGCCAAGTGATCCATGTCCGCCAGGAGTGTTCGCCGGTCGCCAAAACGCTCGAGCGTGACGTCATTAGCCAGTTCTAACGTGGCAGTGGCCTGACGCGTCCTCTCGAACTCGTACCCGTAGCTCAGGGGATTCTGCTTCAGTGTAAAGGGGGCGTGGCTCGCGCCCAGGTAGGATGGCCCCATGACGGCGCCGATGTTGAAGTTTTTCCTCTGCTCCTCGGAGATGAGCGCGTACGCGGGAAGTCCGGGTCGGTTCGGTCCACGGAAGCGTGAGACGATGGCACCGGATGACGGGTTGGTCGGCACCTCCAAGGTCGTGGGGTATCCGGTCGACAGCCAGTGGGTCGCGAGGAAGTGGCCGTTCTCCGGGTGGGTGACCGTGCGAATGAGCGCCGTCTTCTCGATGACCTTGGCGGTTTTCGCCATGTGCTCTGAGAAATGCACGCCCGGGTATGGCGTCGGGATGGGTTTGTACGGTCCACGGATCTCGACCGGCGCTTCCGGTTTGGGATCGAAGGTCTCGAACTGGCTCGGTCCGCCTCCCAACCAGAGCTGGATCACAGCCGTATCGGGGGGACTTTGCTGCAGTCGGCCGGATGTCTCGGCGCGCAGTCGAAAAAGATCGGCCATGGAAAGACCGAGCCCCCCGGCCAGGAGCGAACAGTTCATGAAACGTCGGCGCGAGTACCGATGGGTGTGGTCTGGAGTGGATTCGCTCAGCATGGCGGTCTCCGCATTGACCTGACTGTTCCCCGGCATAGTAGCAAGATGCCCCGGCAGTTGCAAGCTTTTAACACTTCCCCGATCTCGAAGCATCTTGTTGTGGCAGCGAATGTACAGACAATGGGAGTGCTGGAGATGACCGCCCCGGAATTCCGCTCTGCAACCACTGCGTGTCGAGGAGGAAACCATGGAAATACGAAAAGAACTCCACCGTCGCAATTTCCTGAAGCAGGCCACCGCGCTGCCCCTGGTTGCCGGGGCTTCCGTCTCAGCGGCTCCCCCCGGCGAACCCCGCCGCCGGGATACACCCTTTCGTGTCGGCTGTCTGAACGTGTCCTCCTACTCACATCTGGAAGGTCTCTGGGCGCCCCTGATCAACCCGCGACCCGGCGGAAAGGACACGCCATTTACGGGAATGCGCATCACGCACTGCTGGGAGATTGATCCCGCCAAGGCGGAGCAGTTTGCAAAAACTTTCGATTGCGAGCCGGTCAAGCACTTCGACGATATGCTGGGCCGGGTGGATGGTGTCATCTCAGGTGGATATTACAACCATCCCTGGAACCACATCCTGCACCGCCCCTACCTCGAAGCAGGCCTGCCGAATCTGATCAACAGGCCGTTTTCGAATTCGCTCGCCAAAGCAAACGAAATGGTAGAAACCGCGCGCAAGCACGGAGCGACAATTCTGGTTCCTTCCAGCCACGAGCACAACAATGCCATCGCCCGCGCCAGGGCCTGGGTTGCCGATAAGAAGATCCTCTCCTACAACGCGACAAACTCCTTTGACGATTATCCCACCCACGGTATCCACGGCGTTTACATGATTGCAAAGGCCATCGCGGAGGCGGGCAACCCCGTGCGGTCGGTCTCCTACCGCGCCCGGAACTGGTCCAGGCCCCCGGGAGTCCTGACCTTCGAGCATACGGACAAGGACGGCCGTCAATTCTTCGGGTCACTGCACCAGGTGAGCGGTTCCTGGGGCACCGTGCGGATTCATACCGCCGAGGAGTACGGCGGCAAGAGCTTCGACATCCACCGTGGGACAGGTGATCCCTACGACAAGACGGAGATCTGGGCTCCGACGATCTGGGCCTTCCAGAAGATGGCGCTTCATGGCGAGATGCCACAGACCTTCGAAGAAATTCTCCACAAGCACCGGATGTTTCTGGCCGGCTTCCGGTCCGTGCTGGAGAGGGACGGGCAGCCGGTACGACTTGATGAAATTCCGCAAACGTGGGAGTCACCCGTGGCACTGCCTAACCGCCCGGGCGACGCCACGGTGTCGCAGTTCAGAAAGAAGTTCGGATGAACACCCTGTCGACCTCTTGTGCGGCTGGGGCAGCAGGGCGCGAGAATTGCTTGTCCGGCGCTCGACTGTCAGGCACAGTGAGATCGTCCTGGTCAAGCTCGTTGTGAACCGGGATCCCGGTAGAGGCTGCGCCTCGGCACCGGGTCGAGTGAAGGCACGCAGGATGGCCAAAAGAGCAGGTGGATGGACGACAACATTCATTCGCGATGCGTTCAAAATCAACGTCGTCGCTTGAAAACGGAGGTGCCTGCCACCAGAATGGAAATACTTCATTGGTAGAGCATGATGAGAAACACAATGCACACTAAAAGTTTCCTGCGAATGATTTTTTTTCTGGCAGTGACAAGTCTTCAGCTTCACGCGGCATCTGTCTCGCCGGCGATTTTGGAGATTGGAAGTCGTAAGCAGTTGTTCATCGACGACTACATCATTCAGAGCCTCACGGATGCGCGCCAGGTTCTCAACAGGGCGACCAAGGTGGCCAATAATCCCGTGGTGCGACCCGAGCATCCCTGGGAGGGCGATCTTAATTGGATTGAAAAGGTCCTTTACGACAAGGAAGACGGCCTTTTCAAGATGTGGTATTCCACCAGCAGCGAATGGAAGGCCGAACTGGGTGGAGAGATGTCCGATTACCACTGGACGGACAAGGGCGCGGTCCGGGAAGTGATTGAGTCCGCCCACCGTTATGCGGGCGACCATCGAAAATATGTCTCGCGTCGCTGTTACGCCACTTCCCGTGATGGAGTCCACTGGCAAAAACAGGACCTGAGGTTGGTCGAGTTCAATGGTTCCAGGTCCAATAATCTTCTGCCCGCAGGCAGTCGGGTTCCAAGCTTCCTGGACATCAACGAAAGAGACCCGGCAAAGCGCTACAAGGCGATTGAACAGGTTTATTCTCCCAGGCATTTTTCCGCGCTGGAGGGCATGCAACTATACCTCTACTATTCCGGGGACGGGTTCCAGTGGACTGCGGACGCGGACAATCCGGTGATGGATACCACGCCCGAGCCGGGACGGTGGGGACCGGCTTACTACATGGGTTGGGACCCTATCCGGCAGGTCTACGCGGTCCATATGGAAAACTGCCTTCACCGTGGTTGTCCGCATGGCAAGAGAATCGTGGGACGGGCGGAGAGTCCCGATCTGAAGAATTGGAGTGTCCCCCAGAATATCCTGTTACCGGATGAGCGAGACCCGATCGACGCCGAGTTCTATGGTTTTCCCACCATCGCCTATGAGAGAACCTACATTGGTCTGGCCTGGATTTTCAGGACAACCAACACGTTGCACTATCCGACATTGGCTTTCAGTCGGAACGGAGTGCACTATGAGCGAAGATTCCGCGAGCCACTTATCCAGCCCGGCGACCACGGTAGCTTCGATGAAGTGAGCATCTTCGCCCACGAGCCCATCATGCATGACGGTAAGGTGTGGATCTACTACACCGGTGCTAACTGGCGGGGGCCGGAACAACTTTATCTTAAGAAAGATGAGGCACTCCGGGCCGCAGGGTTGGCCACCTTACCAGAGGACGGTTTTGTCTCCATTGACGCGGGTAAGGTGCGTCCGGGAATTGTCCTCACCCGCGCCTTCAGTTTTTCTGGCTCGACACTCACGGTCAACATGGAGCCTGCCCGACACAATGACGGTGCGGGTCGCGCGGAAGTCAAGGTGGAGATTTTAGATCACCAGATCCGACCCATTTCCGGTTTTTCCCTGGACCGGTCTGATCCTCTGACGGGTTCTGGAAAACTGGATGCCAGCTGGCAGGGCCGCAGCGATCTCAGTGATCTGGCCGGAAGGCCTGTCCAGCTGCGCTTCTGGATCCGCAACGCCAAGATTTATTCTTTCCAGTTCCAGTAGATGCAATCCGTTGTGCACCGAACTGGCGGCCGGTCACATCGCGGCGGTTTCACCCGGTGGGAGGATAAGTAGAAGGTCGTGTCCGGGTGTCAACGCAACGTGGCGTCCGTTCTGTGGCCCTTTTTATGGGTGGCGATCGAAGTGGTGAAGCTTCTATCCGTGTCCCTTGCTTGCTGGTTTGTTCCGCAGCGCACTCAGACCTGGTATTTTGGCTCTTCACCGCGCGCGAAACGGTCGACGTTGTCAGCACACAGCTGGACCCGGCGATGCGCCACCTCGATGGTCTCACCCGCCACGTGAGGCATGACGACGACGTTGGGCAACTGATAGACCGGCAGGTTCGGATCGGGTGGTTCCTGCCCGAAGACGTCGAGTCCGGCGCCGGCAATTCTTCCCTGGACCAGCGCGTCGTGCATGGCCTCCTCGTCGATCACCGCCCCACGGGCGACATTGATGATCCTGGCGGTCGGTTTCAGCAGATCAATGCGACGGGCGTCGACCAGGTGCCGGGTCTCGTCGTTCAGGGGCAGTTGCATGGAAAGGAAGTCACACTCGCGCAGCAGGTCGTCCAGGTCCTCAAGGCCTCCCAGGAAATCCGGCTGGATTTCGTCCACGATCGCCTGATCGATACGACGGACGTCGACGGCGCGAACCCGCATTCCAAATGCCTTGGCGCGCAACGCCAATTGCTGACCGCTTGCGCCAAAGCCGACGATTGCCAACGTTTTGCCCGCAAGCTCCTCTCCCATCAGAGCGTACATGATTGCGGCGTCGAAGTGCTGTTTCCCCTCGTTGGTTCGGCGGGACAGCATCAGCATGAGCATCATGGCGGACTCCGCAAGCGCCATGGCACTCAACAGCCCCGGACAGTGAGTCACCGTGAATCCCCTGGCCTTGAGACCTGCAACGTCGGTGTGGTCCAGTCCCGTGGAAAGGACCTGCCACAGCGAGACATTCCGCGACGTGTCCGGAATGGCTCTGGCACCGGCGAAACCGCCCATCTCGATCACGACTTCCACGTTCTCAAAATCAGCTGCCGCCGACCGCGCCCCGTCCCAGACTGTCAGGTCGTGATGCCCACTGACCAGATCGACAACGAGCTTGTCCCACAGTGGATCGACTCCCTCCTGGGGAAGATAAAGTACTTTGACTTGTCGCATGGTTTTCCTTTAACAGTTGGCTTGGCGGATTCTCGATCAGCATGTGGCCAAACCTACCGGGAAGTCGTGCCAGTAACAAGCACGGCACCGGTCAGGGCTGCCCCGGTAGCGGGTATCTGTCAAGCGGCCGGGAGGATTCACTTGCCAGGGCCAATGGATTCTCAAGGGCGGGAGCACGATGCGGTGTTGAGAAAAATGGGCGAGCAACAGGGTCCGGCCCCTCATGGCGGAGCCACTACCACGGGCCGAGATTCAAAAGAAAGGAGCTGCCCTTATGAAAACACCGATGTAGGTAACAGGGCCGTCTTTTGCCCGGTTGAACCGGCACCACGTGGCCCCTGCCGATCGATGGGATGCCTGTCGTGACGAAATCAGACAGGACGTTTACAAAGCCAGTTGCGTAGATTTTTCTTCACCGCTGGAATAGAATAATTGATTGGAAAGGAGAATCGTTTGTTCACGCTGGTTGTCACCCTGAGTCTGCTCGGTGCCGGAGACACGGACACGGACCATATCGACTTCTTCGAGAAAAAAATTCGTCCTGTTCTGGTGACGCATTGCTACGAGTGTCATTCGTCGAGCGCCCCTGAAGTGCAGGGTGGGCTCCTGCTCGACAGTCGCGCTGGTGTCCGCCACGGAGGTGAGCACGGGCCGGCGCTGGTTCCGGGCGATGTTGAGGGCAGTCTTCTCATTGACGCCATCCGTCACGGTGCCCTCCAGATGCCGCCGGATGAGAAGCTCCCGGAACGGACCATCGCCGATTTTGTCCAGTGGGTGAAGATGGGAGCTCCCGATCCCCGCGAGGGAATTTCGAACCCCGAGACGGTTTTTGACGAGCAGTGGAATGCCGTGCTGGACGCGCGGCTTAAGTGGTGGAGCTACCAACCGGTTTCCGATCCGAAGGTCCCCGACCTGAACGACGATGCCTGGTCCACGCATCCTGTTGATCGTTTCATTCTCAGGAAGCTTCGATCCCGGGGACTCGAACCGGCACCGGAGGCCGACCCGGTAACGCTTGTGCGTCGTCTGAGTCTTCAGGTCACGGGGCTTTCGCCCGAGTGGTCACTTGTGAAGGCGTATCGGTCCGATCCATCTTCTGCAGCCTGGGAGCGGTTGGTCGATCACATCCTGGCTTCACCGCACCTGGGCGAGCGCTGGGCGCGGCACTGGATGGATGTCGTGCGTTATTCGGATACCTACGGCTACGAGGCAGATGTCTGGGCCAAGGGGACCTGGCGCTACCGGGACTACCTGATTCGTGCCTTCAACGCCGATCTGCCTTTCGATCAGCTGGTTCGCGAGCACCTGGCGGGAGATCTTCTCAGCCAGCCGCGCATCGATCCGGTGGAGAAAGTCAACGAGTCACTGATCGGGCTGATGTTTTATCACATGGGTGAGCGACGGCACGACGACACCCTGGTCTTCAATGGCATTCACCAGGATATGGTGGATGATCAGATCAACGCTTTCTCGAAGACGTTCCTCGGCCTGACCATGGCCTGTTCGCGTTGCCACGATCACAAGCACGACCCGGTGTCGCAGAAGGAGTATTACGGACTGGCCGGGGTGTTCATGAGTTCGCGTTGGCTGACCAACACGGTGGATCTGCCCGAACGAAACACCCGCGAGATTGCAGATCTGAAGGCCATCAAACGGGATCTTGCGCCGCGTCTTGCCGAGCTTTGGGAAAATGACCTCACGCGGGTCGATGCCACACTTCTCGCCCGACTTGCCGAGAAGGCGGCACTGGCGAAAGAGCAGGCAGAACGGAAGAAGGCGGAAGAGAAAAAAGCGGCTAAGAAGAAAGGAAAAGAGGTTACCGAGCGGTCACCGCTGGAGGATCCGTTCTATCCGTGGGACCGTGCAGCCGCAGCGGACCGTAATGGCGAAACCATCCGGGACATGTGGACGAAGCTTGCTGAGCAGTACGGGGCACAGTCGAAGCAGCGGCGGACGGAGAACTCCGAAAAGCTCGAGCTTTTGTGGGACTTCCGAGACGGTATTCCCGACCAGTGGTCGGTCGATGGCACGGGACTTCGCGAGATTGTTCTCCCGGGCGATTTCACGGTCTCCCTGGCGGGTGACAATATTGTCGGGCTCCTGCTCCCGGGAGGACTCTACACGAATGCTCTTTCGCCTCGTCTTAATGGCGCGATCCGCAGCCCCCTTCTGACTGACTTCAAAACAAAGTATCTCAGTTTCGAGCACGCTGGTGGCGATTTTGCCGCACACCGTACCGTTTTTAAAAACGAGTTCATCGCCTGGCACCAGAAAGACCTGGAGACGGAAGAACCCGGCTGGGTGAGTTTTCTCACGCGCAAAGAGCTTCAGGATCATCGCCACTACATCGAGTTTGCAACGAAGTCGAGCAATCCCCATTTCCCGATGTTCAGTTGTGAGGACTGCACCCGGGAGATCATTGACGATCCGAGAAGTTGGTTCGGCCTGACGCGCCTCGTGGCCCACGACGAGGAGTTCACTCCCCACGATGAGCTAGGCCGCTTCCCGGGACTCTTCGCGGGGCCACCGCCGGAGACCCTTGACGCTGTGGCGAAGCGCTACGCCGGGTGGCTGCAAGCGGCGCTGCGAGCCTGGGCGGAGGGAGAAGCGGCTGACGACGAGATACGCCTGATCAACTGGATGCTCAGCAGCGGCCTGCTCACAAACCACCTGAAAAACACCACTGCCGATTCGGGCATTCGAGAACTCGTGCTTGGCTATCGCGACGCGGAGACGCGCCTGGCCACTCCCTGGACCGTCAACGGGATGATCGACCACGAGGCGGGCTACGACTACCCGCTGGATATTCGCGGCAACTACGATGACCCGGGTGATCCGGTGCAGCGTGGTTTTCCGCAGTTGCTGGTCTCCTGGGAGCCGGCCAGCGACAAGTTCCAAAACAAGAGCAGGAGTCGGCTGGCACTGGCCGAGCGAGTTGCGAGTCCCCGGAATCCGCTGACGGCGCGCGTCATTGTCAACCGCGTCTGGCACTGGCTTTTTGGCACGGGGCTGGTTGCCACGCCGAACGATTTTGGTCATCTGGGAGACCCCCCGTCTCACTCCGAGCTTCTCGACTACCTGGCCTCCCGTCTTGTGGAAGAAGGCTGGTCTGTGAAGAAGATCATGCGGAGTATCCTCGTCTCCCGGACCTGGCGACAGAGCGGACAGATCAGCGAGCTGGCCAGCGACGTCGATCCGAGGAACCGGCTCCTTGCTCATTATCCGCTGAGGCGACTGGAGGCGGAGGCGCTGCGCGACAGGATTCTGAGCGTGGCCGGTCAGCTTGACCCGCGTTTGTTCGGCCCGTTTGTGTTTCCGTATCATGCAAAGGAGACCCCACGCACGATCGAGAAACACCTCTACCGGGGTCCCCTTGACGGGGACCGACGACGCGCGATTTACACCCGGGTTTCGATCATGGAGCCACCACCCTTTTTGGCGCTGTTCAATCAACCCGATCCGAAAATTCCCACGGGACGTCGTGATGTGACCAGCTCGATTCTGCAGTCGCTGGCGCTGCTCAACGGTCCGCTGACGCAGGAAATGGCCGAACGCTGGGCAGAGCATTTGATCGCTACGGGGGATGTCGACCCGCGCGCGCGTCTGCGGCGCATGTTCCGCAGCGCGTTCGTTCGCGAGGTCAAGCAGGGGGAGATGGACCGCTGGCTAGAGTTGATTACCCGCCTTCAAAAGTCACACCAGGTGGCTGACGAGGCAATATTGGAGAGCCGAAAGGTCTGGAAAGCGGTCTGCCATGCGGTGTACAATACCAAGGAGTTTATTTATGTTCGTTGACACTCAAGAGATTTTCGTATGACTCGAGTGTGCCGCAACAGTTGTCCCGGATCCGTTGCTCCCGCAGCGACCCGTCGTGAGTTCCTGCAGAAGAGCTCCAACGGTTTTGGGCTTCTGGCGCTCGCGGGCCTCATGGGCAATCGCAGCTATGCGGGGCTCACGGAGACCGCCGTCCGGCCTCACCATGCGCCGCGCGCCAAGCACGTGATTTTTCTGTTCATGGACGGCGGTCCGAGCCACGTCGACACCTTTGATTACAAGCCCTCTCTGGCGAAGTACCACGGCCGGAAGACTGGTGAATTCGGCCTCACTTCCGTCTCGGGTAGTACCGAACGTGTTTGGGTCCGGAGTCCCTGGAATTTTAAGCAACGTGGCCAGTGCGGTATGTGGGTGAGTGACCTTCTTCCGCATGTGGGAGCGATCGCCGACGAAATTTGCGTGGTCCGCTCGCTGGTTGGACGCTCGGCACTTCACGGCCAACAGAACTACCTCCTGCACACCGGTCGCGAGATCGGCCAGGCTCCGAGCCTGGGTTCATGGATCAGTTACGGACTCGGAACAGAGAACGAAAACCTGCCTGGCTACGTGATCCTTAACAACGACTGGATCCCCAACGGTGGTCTCGAGAATTTCTCGAGCGCTTTCCTGCCGGCCAGTCACGGGGCAACCCAACTCCGCGCTCGTGGCGCAGCGGTCGATAACATCGTGCCCGCCGAAGGGTTCTCTATTCAACGCCAAAAACTCGACCTGTTGCGCGCCCAGGACAGGGACTTCGCGAGCGACGGTGATCCTGGAGGACTGATCGAATCCGCGATCCGGAACTACGAGTCGGCGTTCCGGCTCCAGACCTCGATTCCCGATGCCATCAATATCGAGGATGAGCCGGAAAGCATCAGGCGGCTCTACGGCCTGGACAGCAAGAATCAATTCCAGAGCTATTACGCTCTCCAGTGTTTACGGGCTCGCCGTCTCGTCGAGCGCGGTGTGCGTTTCATCGAGGTGCTCTGCCCGCTGACGCACAAGAACAATTCGCCCTGGGACCAACACTCCGACCTGGTCAAGTACCACAACGAGAATGCGCTGGTCACCGACCAGTCCGTGGCGGCGTTGATTCTGGACCTTAAAGCGCGGGGACTGCTTGACGAGACCGTCATCATCTGGGCCGGCGAAATGGGCCGCACGCCACACTACAGTTCGACCAAAGCGCCTGTGGGGCGCGATCATCACGTGAAAGGCTATTCGATCTTCCTGGCGGGTGGTGGTTTCAAGAAGGGCATGGTCTACGGCGAGACCGACGAGTTCGGGTTCAACGCGATCAAGGACCGCGTCGAGATCCACGACGTCCACGCCACGGTGCTGCATCAGCTTGGAATGGACCACGAGCGCCTGACCTACCGGTTCGGGGGACGTGATGTCAGCTTGACGGACGTGCACGGGCGAGTTCTGAACGAGATTCTGGCATAGGTCGAACACTTCCAAGTCCTTGGAAAAACCGAATCATTGCGGGGAAATTCAGGGTGGTTCTTGCCTACCGACTGCTTGCGGGATCAAGGAGTAACGTGCTCGGCGACAAGGTCTAATCACCGGGTCCAATCACCGGGTCAAGAAAGCGGTTCACCCCCAATGGGTTTTCTGAGACAAATCATAATTCTCCGGATGGATACAACCATGCTTGTTCCGCCACTGAATCCCCTGCCAGGTCTGGCGGTTCTGCTCGCCCGGCACGTCAGGCTTGGCGCGTGCGCACCCATGTTCCTCATCGCCTGCTCCTGTGTCGGGTGGCTCCTCGCGGATGAACCGGCCGAACAGGTGATCTACACGGCACTGCGACCGGCTCATTGGGATTTGTTCCTCATTGAGGAACCTGGCAGCAAGCCACAGCGACTCACCAACGATCCGGCGCTGGACTACAATCCGGCGATTTCAGCGGACGGTCGCTGGCTGGTGTTCTGTTCAGAGCGAAGTGGTGACCCCAATTTATACGTCATGGATCTGGACCGCAGGGGCACTGCTTGTCGGCTTGTTGCGGGTCGAAGCATGGTGGACGCCCCCGCTTTTGCGCCCGGGGGAGACCGATTGTTCTTCGTGAGTACGCGGGACGGAAATGCCGACATCTTCACGCTGGAATTTTCTCCGGGCGAAACCATCAACGTTTCGAAAGCGGTGAACCTGACGAGCCATCCGGGGGGTGACTTTAACCCGGCAGTGTCTCCGGACGGCCGGCAGATTGCTTTCTCCAGCGACCGTGAAGGTTACAAGGCGAGTGACATCTTTGTCATGCAGGCAGATGGGTCGCGCGTGAAACGGCTCACAGACTCGCCCGGCTGGGACGGGTCACCCGCCTGGGCGTCGGATGGAAAGACCCTGTTTTTTTATTCCGAGCGAGACGGGAAACCTCGCATCTACCAAATGGACCGCGACGGAGAGCATCAACGGCCCCTGACTCCCGGCGGTCAACCTGCCTTGTCGCCCACGGTGTTGCCCGGGGGGCGAATTGCCTATTCGGTCCAACAGGACGGCAAATGGGTCATCGAGTCGAGACAACTGGACGGTTCCGAACCGCGGCTTGAAAGCGATCAATCCACCGACTACTGGGCGCCTGCTTCCGGTCGCAACGGCCGGCCAGTGGTTTGCCATGGCGTCCATCCTGTGGACGACCCGCGTCAGTTCAACAGCAGCACACCCGGACCCTTCCTGGTGCACGAGACTCCGCTTGTGAGCCTGCCCGACCGGAATGTGGCTTTGCGTGCCATCCGGGGTTATTTTCCCTCCTGGAACGCAAACACTGGTTTCGTGGCCTCCGACGAAGGCTTCAACGGCATTGTCATCAGTCGGCCCGATGGAAGCGACCGGCGTCTGGCCTTCGAACCTCGGCCGGGTAGCAAGGCCTGGCGACCAAGCTGGTCTCCAGACGGAAATTGGCTGGCATGTAGCGTGGGTCAGACGTTTGCCAAGCCCGGCACGAACGTCGCCATCTGGAAATTTCGTCCGGATGGGAGCCAACAGGTCAACCTCACAGCGGGCAGGGTCCACAACGACGCGTTTCCAGACTTCTCACCGGACGGCACACGAATCGTATTCCGCAGCGGTCGGGACGGGAATCACGAAATTTACCTGATGGACGCTGACGGCAACAATCCTCGTCGACTGACGGACCACCCGGCGGTCGATACCATGCCCACGTTTTCAGCGAAGAACGATCAGGTCGCGTTCACTTCCAATCGTGGAGGAGACTACGAAATTTATCTTCTGGATCTTACCGAAGGTGGTGCGCCCGGCAGGCTGAGAAGATTGACTGACAGCCCGGGCCGTGACACCCATCCGAAGTTTTCTCCTGACGGGACCTGGATGGTGTTTGCCTCGGAGCGTGGAGGTATGAACGATGAATCCCCCTTGATCCCCGTTTTTAATCCGCAACCGTACGGCGAAATAGTTGTGCAGCGAATCTCGGATGGTCACCTGCTACGTTTGACACATAACAAGTGGGAAGATGGAACGCCCACATGGGGTGAATGCCAGGTGAAGTGATCACATCCCAGCGCCTAGCCCGCTGGCTGCTGATCCACTCTGGCATCGTCAGACAAATAGACAACCCGTCCGTTGCGTACCGTACAGACCGGCACCCACTGGAACCCTTGCAGCTGGTTGCCGTAAACGTCGGACAAGGTGACCGGTTCCGCAGAAGTTTGCAGGGCGACCAGGTCGGCGGGGGCACCGGGTTCCAGAGACCCCAGTGGTTCCGGACGTTGCAGTATGGCTGCCGGTCGCGACGTGACCGCGGCAAAGACATCGGCCACTTCCATTCCTGCCGCCCTCAATTTGGACATGGTGTGTGGCAAACTGTGTGTTTTGCCATCGGCCAGTTGTTTCCGGTGCAGGTCGGTCGAAATGGTATCGGGCAGGAAGTCATCGGCAATGGCAGTCCTGGCGACTTCAAAGTCAAGGGTCGTTGCGCCGTCAGTGACGTCGAACAGAATGCCCCGCTGTTGGGCTGCTCGAATGGCCGGGTGAACTCGAGCACCTACCATGATGTTGTGGGGTTCGCTTCGAAAACAATACGTCACGAGATCGCCCGGTCTTAAGAAGGACATCTGTTCTTCGAACGACCATTCTTCCGCTGGTCGCATTCCGTAGAGCAGCGGGAGTTTGGTTTCTCCGGCCACTTGGAGGGCTCGCTGCAAGATTTCGCGAGGGTCGGAATCGCCGCAACAGGCACGGCTCACGTTCACCGAGACGGCTGGCACATGTTCGCCCCCATCAGCGATTGCAGCGATGCAACGTTCGACATCGACGTCGTCCAGGCGTTCGAAGCAGCCGGAGCTGGTGGATTCACCAATGGCGGAGGGATTCATGGCCATCAGAACCCGGGTCTGAGAGCGTCGGATCGTATGGCGCTGGTAGTCCTGCCAGTTGTCGGCACCCGCATCTCCCTGCGACATAACGGTGGTGACCCCCCCGGGCAGCATGTGTTCATCCGGGTCGATACCCCAGACCGACCCCTGGCAGGCAGGGTGGGCGTGCACGTCCACCAGGCCGGGAAGCACCAGGGCGTCCAGGAATCTTAAGCGGGGCAGGTTCGTTTCCGGAGGAGCCGGGCTGACATCAACAATCTTGCCGTTGGCAACCGCAATGCACGCGGGGCCATCCTGCTTGCTTGCAGAACAGATGACCCTTTCAGATTGAATTAGGAGTTCGGTTGGACAAGCCATGAGGAATGTTTCCGGCTGTCGACAAAACCATGGCCTGGCCGCCTGTGCCCCTGCCGTTCGTCTGCCGCTGCGCCTCTGACACGTCGGGCAACACCAGGGCACCGAGCCCGGCCCACTCGGATCATGCCATCCCGTCGGTGCGGTGTGGTTTCCCCAAGGTGTGGATTGTACGCGGATGGCTGCGGTTTGCAAACTGAATCGTCCGGGTTTGCCAACCTGGCAACCTGCGGGACGTAGAGACTGCATGAGTTAAAATGAAAAATGAATGTAGTCAATGAATGATCGCTGGGAGTTGCCGGGAAAGACATGTCCAGCGTGGATTGAAACAGGCAACAAGTTGCTAGCCGGAATCAGCTACCAAAAGCCGCTCAACGACGGTGGCGTGGCAACCGATTGGAGGACGAAACGGTCTCGACGGGCCGCGAAGAGCTTGATGACCTGCTGCACGATCCCGCCCCACTCGCTATCAAGGAGCAACCGCGGAAAAAATTGCAGAGAAGATCCAAAAACGCGAGGCGCCGGTCCGGGGGAAAATCGGCGAAACAGAATGCAGAATGAGCGCCCCGTGATCCCCGGCCAACTCCGCCACGGGCAGGCTTTTCCGTTTGTCTGCCACGGGGAACTGGTTGCTTCTTTTGCGTTTAGCGCAAGTCGATCGATGTGCGTGATTCGAGAAGCCCCAGCGCGTTTTCCCGCAGGATCAGCTGCTTGTCCTGATCGCTGATCTCCGCGTCGTCGATGCGGGCACGTTGCATGGCCGTCCAGTAGAGCGGCGCGTCCGTTCCGTAGAGGATCTTCCCGGCGCCGATTTCGTCCACCGCCCACTCGACGAGTCCCGGGAGAATGCTTCGCGCGCTCGACGTGTCGACGTAGAGGTTCTCGTGGCGTCCCGCCTGAATCGCCCGCACCTGGAGCGCGGGGTCGCCCGCCGCTCCACCGCCGTTGCCGAGGTGGGCCAGGATCGTCGTAACGTTGGCGTGCTCGTTGGCAAACTCGACGAAGTCCATCGGGAGACTGTACGGGTCACCCGAGTGCACGAGAACCAGCGCGTCGTGCCGGGCCGCGAATTCGTAGAGGGCCGCGCCGTGCTCGCGAATGGGGTAGACGTGCTCCTCCGGATGGAGCTTGATTCCGACACAAGCGGGAAGCTGGAGCATCTCGCTGGCCTGCTCGTACGTTGCCGGTTGCAGCGGGTGGACGATGACCCACTGCAGCAGTCCCTCGGTCTGGGCGACCACGCGGGCTGCTTCAGCGTTACCGGCGACCACGTCGGCATGGCCACGGGGCATGAGCCCCGACAGCGGCGACACCACGGTCCAGGGCGTATTCGAACGACGCGCCCGTTCGACGACCACCTGTGCGTCGGCCGAACAAAACTCAACGATGGACCGCCGCTCCTCGGGTCGATTCAGGATGCCGTAGTGTCCATGGACATCGATCGCCTGAATTTGCGAAATCGACATTTGCACTTGTTTCTTCCCCCGTTCTCAATCGATTGCGACACGGCACCATCGGCAGTGCGTGTCCGCTCCCTGGGTGCACCAGAAGGTCGCCAGCGCGCTGGTTCCGTCGTCCGAGGCCCCGATGATCCTGGGAGCTCCATAGGCGATGGTGTCATGGCTCGAAGGGTAGGTGTCCGTTCTTGCGACCCCGAGTGATTCCTTGCCGTAAGCATCCCAGATGACCAGCGGTTTGTCGAGCAACCAGGTCCGTCCGTCGTCCTCGGAGGCGACGACTTTGATCCCGGGCTGCTCGGTGCCTTCCCGATGCGAGTAGACGATGAGGACCCGCCCGTCGCCAAGATGAACCGAGCAGCTTGTCTGGCCCGGAATCCCGGTTGCCAGCGGAGTTTCCCACTGGCGACCCGTGGCATCGGTCGACACGACCGTGTGAACGTCGTAATCGCTCTGCAACTGGGACTCCGCCGCCCAGGTCGTCAGGAAGATGCGCCCGTCGGGCAGACGCTCGCCGTGGGCATGCGAATACGCCCGGTTGTCCTTCGCGCCGTTGGCCACGTCGATCCTGTCCGTCCACGTCCGGCCACCATCACGCGAGAAGACCCCGTACGTCTGCAGGTCGAAGGGGCCGACGTGGTCGTACGTGTTCCAGGTTTCGATGGTGTGGAACCAGCTGCCGTCCTCGAGTTCGATGATCGGGCTGCAGGACGCCACCTCGAATTGATCCGCGAAAAGACCTTTGAGGTCACTCGCCACAGGCTCGGACCAGTTCTGTCCGTCGTCAGACGACCGCAGGAGGAGATGCTCGAAGGGGAGGACACCGCCGGTTTCTGGATTGAACACGAGCTGTCCGCCCGTCTGGTCGGTTCGAGTAGTCCGCAGCACGAGCGATCCGTCGCGCAGGACCGTAATGAAGCCGTCACCGTAGTTGATCTCGCCCGTGGCCTGGTCGTCCTGAATGACCGGGCCCTGCCGTTGCCAGGTCCTGCCGCCGTCAGTAGAGCGGAACAGCTCGAGCACTCCGTCCGGCGAATAGAGGGCGCCGGCAATACGAAGCGTGGCCAGGATCTGGCCGCTTGGCAGGCGCACCGCGTTCGGATAGAAGGCGTTGATCACCCGGTGGCCCGGGAGTGGATTCCGGAAGATCACGCCGCTGTCTTCGCTGGACAGTCTTGCCATCGCTCTAGCCTTTCTGCATTTCTGAATGACAGGAAATGTGACGACGGTCGGGATTTTACAGGGAAACAACAGGAAAAGCAGGCCCCCAGATCCCATGGACGACGCGTGCGGGTCCCCTGCGTGGAGGATGTGCTGACGACGAGTGGCTGAGAATTGACAGACGGTTGGATTGGATTTATGGTATTCGGTAGTTGCAGGGGGAGTTGAATATGTTGTAAGAAGCTGTTGGGAAATCCGGCTCCACACGGTTTGTGAAGAGAAGTTGTCGGGAGTGTAGAATTTCAAGTGGGCTCATGAAGTAGACAGCAAAGTGAGAAGAAAATGCGATTTGGTGTTTTTCGCAGGTTCCAAAAGAACGATCGAAGGGCCACGCGTAGACGAACGGACACCGAGTGGAGTTTCCAGCAGCTCGAGCCACGTTTGTTCCTACACGGCAGCGAGTTCCACTTGGAAGATTTGCAGCCGGACCATGGTGGTGATGGCACTGCCGGATTTGTGGCGACGGGGATCGATGCGGGTGATCAGTCAGGTACTTCAGCCGGTTCGGCCGGCGACATCAATGGCGACGGAGTGGAGGATTTGGTGATCGGTGCGCCCTCGGCCGGGGCGGATGCCGGAGAAGTCTACGTCGTTTACGGATCGTCCGGTGGGTTCTCCGCAGTAGTGAGCCTGGACGATCTGGACGGAACCAACGGTCTTCGCCTGGCTGGCAGCTCCGCCGAACAGGCCGGGTTCTCCGTCAGTTCCGCAGGTGACATCAACGGCGATCATTATGACGATCTGATCATCGGTGCGCCGGCTTCAGATCCCAGCGGCCGCGCGGATGCGGGTTCTGTATACGTCGTCTTTGGCGGCGCTAATCTCGCGAGCACGATCAACCTCTCGGGCTTAAACGGTACGAACGGTTTTCGCCTGGACGGTGCGGCGGCCGGCGACGGGGCGGGAACGTCCGTTGCCAGTGCCGGTGACGTCAACAACGATGGATTGGATGATGCCATGATCGGCGCGACGGGTGCCGATCCCAGCTGGCTCGCGGACGCCGGATCGGCCTATGTGGTTCTGGGGGCGGCCAGTTTTGCGGCGACGGTGGAGTTGTCGAGCTTGAACGGCGCCAATGGTTTTCGATTGGACGGTGCCGCGGCTGGTGACGAGTTTGGAGTTTCCGTCAGTTCGGCGGGAAACGTGAACAACGACAACTTCGATGATCTGTTGATTGGCGCCCCCGGCGCCGATCCGGGCGGTGAGTCGGCAGCGGGTTCCGCCTACGTATTCTTTGGCGCAGCCAACTTCTCCGGCTCCACGGATGTTTCCACGCTGGATGGCTCCAGTGGATTTCGCCTGGACGGTGTCGACGAAAACGACCGGGCTGGCCAGTCGGTGGTGGGAGACGGTGACGTCAATGGCGACGGATTTTCCGATGTGGTCATCGGGTCGCCACGCGCGGAGGTCGATGGTGTGTCTGTGGGAGCTGCCTATGTGTTTTTCGGCAAAGCCAGCAGCTTCGCGTCCAGCGTGGCACTTTCATCTTTAGATGGTTCGACTGGTTTTCGCTTAGCAGGCGATTATGAATCTGACCCACTGTTGAATTCGTTCATCGTTAATACGACCGGTCAGATGAGTCATGAGGTTGTCGGGCAGGACACCACTCTGGTCGAGGACGTTTTGGTCAACTTTACAGCCGTGATTCCTGATGATGATTCCGTTTACGCGCATTCGTCAGGTATCCCGTTCGAAGTGATCGGTCCCTTTGCGGGTAACCCTAACACCGTTACGGATCAAGATCGCACTCATATGATTCCTCGATCACCAATCGAAGAAACCACCGACAAGTTGGCAACAACCACCGGATCGATGGCTGTTTGGATTGATGGAGTTGCGGTCTACAATTGGTCGGACGCGATGAGCTACAATAATGCCGGCGTTTGGAATCAGAATGCGGTCTACTTTGAAGGCCCCAGCTTGGACGCCAACGGAGCCCATCCGCCACCGAGCGGCGAATACCATACTCACGCATCTCCGACAGGTCTGATGGCGAAGGTCGGCGATGACGGCAGCGAGCACTCGCCGATTCTCGGTTGGTCGTATGACGGCTTCGCGATCTACGGTCCTTGGGGCTACGTCAATGACGACGGCACTGGCGGTATCGAGCACAAAGAATCGAGTTGGCAAGTTCGTAACATTACCGAGCGGACAACCTACGGTGATGGAACGACGGTCGCAGCTGGACCGACCGTCGCGGAGACTCCGCTGGGTGCGTACGTGGAAGACTTCGAGTACGTCGACGATCTTGGCGATTTGGATGAGTACAACGGTCACTTTGCAGTCACGCCCGAGTATCCCGAGGGTACTTACCACTACCACGTAACGATCGACGATCAGGGCGAAGGCGCGTTTCCATATGTGATCGGTCTGGAATACTATGGCGTCGTCGAAACGGACAATCTCACGACCGGCGGTGGCGGCGGCGGGCCTCCTCCCGGCGGTGGGCCTCCTCCGGGCGGTGGCGGCAATACCGTCGGTGAACCGGCTGCGGCGGATGTTGCCGTCTCGTTCGCCGGGGACCGTTGGGGCGATGGCCACGACGATGTGGTGGTTGGTGACTCAGATGGCCACGTGAGTGGATCCAATGTGGCCGGTACGGCGCACGTCTTCTACGGGCAATCGTCCGGTTTCGCCGCCGATACGCACCTGCACACACTCGATGGAACCAACGGATTTCAGGTCGAAGGCGTTGCGCACCACGATCACGCGGGACATGCCATCGGTTCAGCCGACGTGAACGGCGACGGTACTGATGATTTGATCATCGGCGCACATGGCGCGGA
>Ga0310121_10001449_pt1 | contig 24246 bp, 19 predicted proteins | sample CB27_Tmax_986_MG_FD_203504 | JGI IMG/M metagenome (GOLD analysis project Ga0310121, IMG submission 203504) | Marine microbial communities from Western Arctic Ocean, Canada - CB27_Tmax_986 | ecosystem: Environmental > Aquatic > Marine > Oceanic | place: Canada: Western Arctic Ocean | collected...
TGACAACCGCGATCTTTGTTCCACGCCTTCGTAGCGCTCCCAAAACCGAAGATGCTCCTGGAAATGAGCGTACCATTTGATCATGCACGATGTCTTGATACGCGATATAGGTTTGTCGCATCAACTCAGCTTCCTCTGCACTGCGAGCAAAACCACTCATCTGCACTGGAAGTGGTATCCCTAGGGTAGCCACGACATCCGCATCAGGAAGTGGTTGGCCGAAATGTTTTTTCGTGGTAAAGCGGAAGCACTTAAGGATCAATTCAACCGTGTCTGCCAATGTACCGTCAAGATCAAAGAAAACGCCGGACCACATACCAGATGGGTTAGATGTCCTCAATGGATCTTCTGGATGATAGACGATAGCACAGCCAACGAATGGGCTGCTTGATCCTCAGTTAAGAACACAGATGGAGTAAGCTCCACCACATTACGGTGTTCCCCGGCAGGCAGGAGAATCAAGCCCTGACCAAGAGCAGTTTCCGCTACCCGTACAGCACCCCCTTTCCATGGCGATCCGTCGGCTCTAACGAGCTCAATCCCAATCATGAGACCACATCCGCGCACCTCTAAAACCCTTTCAGACTCCCTAAGAGAGTCTTGCAATTCGCTAAGCAGTTGCGATCCAAGGACCTTTGCACGTTCCGGAACACCCAAACGCTCAACGACATCAAGCACAGCTAATGCAGTGGCGCATGAGAGGGGATGCCCCAAGAACGTGTTAGTGTGAATCGCTTCTCCATCATTTTCTGGCCAAGCAGACAGCACCGACTGTGAACTGAGGCACGCTGAAAGCGGTAAGCCACCACCAAGGACCTTGCCTAAACACACAATATCTGGACGAAGTCCTAGTCGCTCAGATGCTAGCATTGACCCACACCGTCCAAGTCCAGTGAAGATCTCATCAGCGATAACCATCGCCCCCTCCTCTATCGCCACATCCGATAGAGCGGCCATAAAACCATCAGGAGGAATTCTTACTCCTGCCCTGCCCTGCACAGGCTCCACGATAACAGCACCGATCGGATCCCCATTAGGTGCCCCCTGCTGAAAGGATGCGCGAAGCAATCCCAGAGCTTCGTCCGCAGTCACCCGTGAGACATCATTACATTCAGGGAAGGGAGTGAAGCTCACTCCCTTATACAGCTGATCCTCAAAGTATGAACGGAAATGGGCCCGGTCCGTGACTGCGAGCGCTCCCATCGTAAGCCCATGATATCCCCCCCTAAACGCAACAATACCTGGCTTACCGGTAGCGATCCGGGCCGTCTTGAGCGCCACCTCAACAGCCTCTGATCCGGTCGTCGTAAGCACTGCCTGTGCATCAATCCAGGGTACGATCCCACATAAGCGCTCAATCAATTCAACCTTTCTGACAGGTGGATGAATATCACCCATCCCATGTATCAGCTCTGCTCCCTGAGCCTGGAGGGCATGAACAACCGCTGGGTGTGCATGTCCAATGAGAGCAACACCGAACGCCCCACTCAGGTCGATATACATGTTGTGGTCAACATCACGGACATTCGACCCACTTGCTTCCTTCCAAAAGATCGGCCACCCAGAACTGACATAGGTGATATTCCGGGACTCCACCTTCCTGAGACGTTTAGCTAGATCGCGCGAAGCTGCGACTGGAGGATTCGTAACGATGTCAGGTAGCAGGGATCCAAAAAGAGGTTCGGCTACCGTCACTCGACCTCGTCTTTGAGCAGCGCTTGAGCGGGCATTCCCATTGCATGGTAACCCTTATCGACGTGGAGCGTTTCCCCGGTTATACCCGCGGCAAGAGGAGAGCAAAGAAATGCAGCGGCATGTCCAACATCATCCGCGGTGTTCACCTCTGGCAGTGCTGCGTTTTCTCGGTAGTAGTCAACCAAGCGGTCGATCCCTCCTATTGCGCTAGCAGCTCGACTTGCGAGCGGGCCCGCACTGATAGTATTCACACGGACACCGAACTTTCGGCCTGCCTCAAAAGCGAGTAGGCGCGTATCACTTTCCAATGCTGCCTTCGCCGAACTCATACCCCCTCCATATCCTGGTACAACCCGCTCTGCGGCCAGATAGGAGATTGATACTAGCGCTCCACCTTTGTTCATAAGTGGTCCAAGCCGCTGTGCCATACTCACCATCGAGTAGGCACTCGAACTAATTGCTGCAAGATACCCATCACGGCTCGTTTCGATTAGGGGATTTTTGACTTCAGGTCCGTTTGCAAGCGAGTGTACAACGATATCCAAACAGTGTTCTCCGAAGTCAGCTTGCACTTGATCCGCAACACCCTGAATCGTGTAGCCTTCCAGATCAACATACCGCTTGTCCTCCCTCACATGCTCAGGTACCGCATCAGCTGTGTCGAAGGCCGCGTCCAAGGGGTAGATCTTCTCAAACTCAATCTCTCCTCCACCCGGAAGAGACATGTCAAGCTTTCCCCGCTTGAGACTGCGAGTAAAGATCCTGAGAGCCGGCGGCCATGTGCCCACGCATACTGAGGCACCAGCAGCTGCAAGCGCACGCGCGATCGCCCACCCGTACCCTCTATCATCGGCAACGCCCGCTATGAAGGCGCGCTTGCCGGAAAGATTAATCGGAAGCATTCAGACAAGCTCCTGGGGTTGTCGATCTACTCTGAAAACCTTCTTTCCCTGCCAGAAGAAACTACCCAGCCCCATAGTAAGAGCCTACCCCTAAATTCAACTCTGCTAAACTCAGCCTATATAAGCCACCAGCCCATCCCGATATACCCCGTTAGCAGCAATGCCCCCTCCCATCGTTTGATCTGCCATCCATTTCTAAGAATTGGCAAGAGGAGCAGGGACATAAACACAACTCCAGCTAATTCTCGTGAAAGCACCGTTTCGGGGATCATTATCGGCCGAACTATTGCAGTAGTTCCAAATATCGCAGTCAGGTTAAAGATGTTTGAGCCGATGATGTTTCCAACGGCAATATCAACCTCCTGACGCATCGCAGCGACCAGCGATGTAGCTAGTTCGGGCAGCGATGTACCAATAGCCACTACAGTTAACCCAATTACCACCTCTGACATACCAAGTGCGGAGGCAACTTCTACCGCACCCTTAACGATGCAGTATCCGCCTAACACGAGGAACGTGGAACCTAGGGCAACCTGTCCGATGTCCTTGAGATTCAGAAGCGAGGCCGCCCCTTCTGAAGTCGCCCTAGAGTCTCTCGGACCATGCGAGCTCTTGATTTCCTCAGGGCGACCAGACCGGAAAACCCAGACTAGATAAGCCAGCAATACCAAAAGGAGCATGAAGCCATCCCCTCGGCCCAACACACGATCAAATGCAATCGGATAAATGGCGAATGTTACCAACAGCATTACGGGCATCTCGCGCCACACGACCCTGTGCTTGACTTCCAGAGGGTGGATGAGTGAGGTGAGCCCCAAGATGAGACCTATGTTGGCCAGGTTAGAGCCCATCACGTTCCCAATTGCCAGGCCAGGATTGCCCTGAAGTGCAGCTACCAAGCACACGACTAACTCCGGTGCGGACGTCCCTAGGGACACAACTGTTAGGCCAACTACTATAGGGCTAACACCCAGTGAACTCGCTAATCTTGAAGCTCCACGGACAAGCCATTCTGCACCGAAGTACAGCACCACTATTCCAGAAATCAGCACAGCAAGATCCGGCATCAGTCCCAGCAAGTTCTCCTCCTACTTGATCGCTCCCCACAATCCTCACCCATAGCCCTGGTAGCAGTTGGGCGCTCTGAGTACGATAACCCTGTTTTCTCACAGCAAAATGGGTACCAGCCTAGTTCTTCCAAGGTCCCCGGAGAACGATGGACTCAGCCAAATGAGGTACGTCGTCGTCCCTCATTTACCGGAGGGCGAGATCCTTTATGGAACGTCAACTTCACCACCCATTGAAACCACCTTTGCAACAAACTCCCCAAAATTGAGAATTACTACTTTGAGCCGCTCTGCTTTTTCTCGTTTTGTGCCCGCATTCTCCCCCACAACCACAAATTCGGTCTTCGCGGAAACACTGCTGGCAGTGCGTCCGCCAACCGCTCTCCACGCTGCTTCAGCAGATGCCCGTGGGATAGGAAGCGCACCAGTGAAAACAGCCGTCCCTGCAGGAAAACCTCTGTCCACGGGCACAGATGCCACTGGCTCAACACCACGTGCGAGAATGGCATCTATCGCTGACCTATTCCGTTCATCCTCCAGGAAGGCTGTTATCACCTCGCTCATTTTCGGCCCTATGCCATCTATCTGTTCCAACTCCTCTGCCGTAGCTCCAAGTATTGCTTCGATGTTACCGAAATAGCCTGAGAGATCCCTAGCAACAGCCGTACCTACTTCTGGAATGCCCAGTGCAATCAAGAACTGTGGGAGATCAGGCGCCTTCTTTGATTGAATCGCTTCTACCAAAGAGGCCGCAGATTTTTCAGCGAAGCCTTCGTATTCTACAAGCTGCTCAGGAGATATATCGAATAATTCCGCTAGGCTACTCACCAATCCTTCGGTAACAAGTAAGGCGGCTGTCTCTTCCCCAAGCCCCTCGATATCTAAGGCAGATCTAGAAGCTAGGTGTATGATGCGGCCCTGGAGTTGAGCCGAACATCCAAATCGATTGGGGCACTTTATACGCGGACCTTCTTCCTGCACTGGCGCACTGCATACAGGACACTCCGTCGGCATCTTAAACGGGCGAGCTCGATCTTTTTCATGTGCAATCACCTCCACGACCTGGGGTATCACATCCCCAGCTCGCTGGATGCGTACCGTATCCCCTTCACGTAAATCCTTCCGGCGAAGCTCCTCTCTATTATGAAGAGACGCTCGAGATACGGTAACGCCACCAACCACTACGGGATCTAGCACAGCAACCGGCGTAATCACCCCTGTGCGGCCAACGTTGACCTCAATCTTATCAATCCGGGTGACCTCCTGCCGTGGCTCAAACTTGAAGGCCAAGGCCCATCGAGGATGATGTGAAGTAACACCGATCGCCGAGCGAGCTGAAAGGTCGTCCAGCTTGATTACGATCCCATCAATCTCATAATCCAAACCTTCACGATCGGTAGCAAACCTGGCGTGGTATTCAAGAATATCTTCGACCGTTCTTCCTGTTTGTAGGCGGTCAGGAACCTTAAACCCCCAATGCCGGATTGCTTCTATAGCGTCTGTATCACTCTTGAACCCAGAACCCTCTATTGCGAGAATATCATAGACTAAGAGATCCAGCTTCCGAGATGCGGTGACATGCGAGTCAAGTTGGCGTACTGAGCCAGCGGCAGAGTTCCTGGGAGACGCATAAGGTTCGCCACCGGCCTCAACCAAGCGAGCGTTGAAGGCCTGAAATTCTGAGATGTACATGATCACCTCACCCCTCACAGAAAGCAGTTCGGGCGCAACTCGATCCTCAGTACGAAGTCGAAGTGGAACCGACGAAATCGTTCGGATGTTATCCGTGACCTGCTCACCCTCATGTCCATTCCCTCGGGTAACTGCCCGAGTTAGCACGCCATCCTCGTAGATGAGTTCAATCGAGGCACCGTCTAGCTTTGGCTCGATGATGTATATGGGCTCATGGCCCTCTCCGAGTGCCTTACGAATCCTATCGTCAAAGCGACGAAGTTCATCGACGTCTTGGGTCGAGTCGAGAGATAGCATTGGAGCTGTGTGAGCTACTGTTTTGAACTTGCTTTGGGGTTCAGCACCAACGCGCTGAGTCGGCGAATCAAGTGAGCAAAGCTCAGGATGATTTTTTTCTAGCTCTAGTAAACGATTGAATAGCCGGTCGTACTCAGCATCGCTGATCTCCGGTCGTGCTTCGACGTAGTAACTATGGGCATGGTGGTGCAATTCTTCGCGCAAACGCTCTGCCTCGGCGTGTGCGCTCTCGAATCCCAACGTACCTTGATCGGTCAAACCAGCTCTCTGCTCATGTATGTGTCTGACTTCGGGTATAGCTCGATAGCCGAAAGAGTATCAATAATAGTCATTCGGACCCCTTAGGGGACCTAGAATAAGGATCACAGAATGATGGCTAGACTGAAGCAAGCAATAATCGTCGCCCTCGGTATCCTCTTGATTCCGGTCTGCCCAAACTCGGGAAGTGCCCAACTCATAGGCTCAGATGAGGTACTGGAATGGCAATCGCCCTCGCCAGACCATCGTATTTCGTACGGCCCGGCCCCCCAGCAATTTGGCAATCTACGGCTTCCGACGGGTGCTAGCCCACATCCTATAGTCGTGTTCATTCACGGGGGCTGCTGGTTGTCCGCATTCGACATACAGCACGTAGGGCAAACTGAGGTGGCGATAGCTAAGGCTGGTTATGCGGTGTGGAGCATCGAATATCGGAGACTTGGTGACGAGGGAGGTGGCTGGCCAAGCACGTATCTTGACGTGGGACAGGGGATCGATCATCTCCGGGAGATCGCAGAACCACACAAGCTGGACCTAAGCCAAGTGGTCGTTGCAGGGCATTCAGCAGGAGGGGCACTCGCTCTATGGACTGCGGCTCGAGGTAAGGTCAATAACCAGAGCGTCTTATACACCCCTGACCCACTTCCCGTACAGGCAGTATTCGCGTTGGCCCCGGCAGCAGATTTGGAAGGGCTCGAAGAGCGCGGGTCCTGCGGTAACGCAGTCGGACGTCTCATGGGGGGGACACCCGTGGAGCACCCTGAGCGATACCGGGCTGCTTCTCCCATGCAGCTTGCTCCGATTTCCGTACCACAAACCCTTCTTATCGGAGGACAAGACTTTGTTTGGGCACCCCCAGGACGGTCCTACTACCACCGAGCCATAACAGTAGGAACACAAGATGTTCGAATCGTCGACCTCCCAGACTCTGGCCACTTTGAGATGGTCTCACCATCCACAACAACCTGGCCATTGGTGATATCCGCACTCAAGGAAACCTTCGAATCCATGACACCTCTTGGCGAATGGGACAAGCAGGTTCGATAATATCCCCCTACAACGCTCGGTCAGGTTATGAAAACCAGTTCGGAGGTATCATGAAGAAGCACCTTGTTCTACTTCACATCTCACTGGCAGTGATTACCACATTAGTGGTCGCAGATTCTGTTGTCGCGCAAACGGATGTGAATGAGTTAGCTATCGAACGCCTAGAAAACGGGATGGAAGTAACCACTCCTCGGGGCGCTGACGAAGGAGATGGGCCACATGAACGGCTCATTCTTCGTGGCGCGACAATCATTGATGGCACAGGTGCACCTCCGATGGGTCCCGTGGATATAGTCATCGAAGGAGATCGGATCGTAGAAGTCCGACCGGTTGGCTTCCCCATGGCCCCAATCAACGAACAACGTCGGCCCCAGGGTGCCACTAAGGAATTGGACTTCTCTGGCATGTACGTATTGCCTGGGCTGATCGATATGCATGCTCACACTGGGGGCGGAGGGAAAGCCCCACAGCCTGAGTACACATACAAGCTCTGGATGGGGAATGGTATTACGACTTCCCGTGGGGTCGGCCATGGCTCAATGATGTGGGGCCTCGGTGAAAAAGCAGCATCTGCTCGAAATGAGATTGTAGCACCCAGAATGTTCACCTATGCCCGCCCCGGAGAGGGATGGGATCGTGGGTCGGTCGACAGCCCTGAGAAGGCTCGAGAGTGGGTACGCTATGCCGCTAATATAGATGTCGAAGGCGCTCAAATAGACGGCCTAAAACTGACTTCCTACTCCCCGGATATTATGGAAGCGCTTATCGATGAGGCGCATAAGCACGGCTTGGGCACGGTAGCACACCTAGCCCAAACGGGTGTTTCGCGGATGAACGCACTCGATGCTGCGCGTCTTGGGCTAGATATGATGACCCATTACTACGGGCTGTTCGAAGCCCTATTTGACGACCGAACCATTCAGGACTTCCCGAACGACTATAACTACAACAACGAGCAGCACCGCTTTGGACAGGTCGGACGGCTATGGTATCAATCGGCGGATCGCGGATCTGAGACATGGAATGCCCTCATTGAAGAATTCCTTGATCTTGATTTCGGCCTCGACCCAACCATGACGATATACGAAGCAAGCAGGGACGTGATGCGTGCCCGGGAGGCAGAGTGGCACGAGGAATACACACTACCTAGCCAGTGGGATTTCTATCAGCCAAGCCGCGAAGCTCACGGATCATATTGGTATTACTGGACCAGTGAGGATGAGTATCACTGGAACAAGTTCTACGAAAAATGGATGCAATTCCTGAACGACTATAAGAACCGGGGTGGAATAGTCACTACGGGGTCTGACTCAGGATTTATATATAAGCTTTATGGCTTTGATTACATCCGGGAACTTGAACTTCTCCGTGAAGCAGGGTTTAGCCCGCTCGAAGTCATCCGTGCTGCGACCTATCACGGCGCGCTGCAACTCCACAAGCCGAAGGGAATGGAGAACGACCTCCAGTTTGGAGTGATCCAAGCCGGCTTAAAAGCAGATTTGATTGTGGTTGATAAGAATCCACTGGAAAACTTAAAAGTGCTCTACGGTACCGGTGCACCTATGCTTAACGACGACACTGGCAAACTCGAACGCGTGGGCGGCATCAGCTACACGATCAAAGATGGAATCGTTTATGATGCGAAAAAATTGTTGGAGGATGTGCGTCGTATGGTTGCCGATGCCAAAGCTCGATCGATTACCGATCACGAGGGGGCCAACTAGCCTACTGATCAATGCATTAGAGGGTTGGATGACATACTTCCAGATCGTCACCTCTAGAACACTATGACTGACACAGGTTATCAGTGAATCTGGCCAAGATCAGGGACGAAACTCCGGGGTGTGCACAGCGGATTCATCTGAATAATGCAGGGGCCTCACTCATGCCCCTAAGCGTTATTGAGACAGTGGAGTCCCACTTCCGACTCGAGGCGAATATTGGTGGTTATGAGGCTGAGTCAGAGGCTGCCGACGAAATTGCCATGGCGTATGAGTATGTCTCAAGGCTACTTGGCACGACCCCTTTCAATATTGCTTTCAGCGAGCACGCAACCGCTTCGTTTGTTGCTGCAATTTCCTCAGTTCCGTTTGTATCTGGCGATGTGCTGCTCACAACCGTAAACGATTACGTCTCGAACCAAATTCAGTACCTCGCCCTAGCACAAAGATTTGGAGTTGAAGTAATTCGTGCACCCGAAGCACCGGAGGGGGGAGTAGACTTAGTCGAGATAGAGGCGCTGATCCACCGACTGCGCCCCAAGCTGGTAGCTGTCACGCACATTCCAACGAACTCCGGTCTGGTTCAAAATGTTGAGGCAATTGGAGTGATGTGCCGAGCTGAGGACGTTCTGTACCTCGTTGACGGTTGCCAGTCAGTTGGTCAAATGCCGGTCGATGTTGAAGCGATTGGGTGCGATTATTTTTCCGCCACGGCGAGAAAATACCTTAGAGGACCGCGTGGCGCGGGCTTTCTCTATGTTTCAGATCGCGTTCTAGCCCGCGGCTATGAACCACTGTTCCCCGACTTACGAGGAGCTGATTGGATCGCACCTGACATGTACCAACCGGCTCCCGACGCGAAACGTTTCGAGACCTGGGAGTTTGCTTGGGGGCTCGTGCGGGGAACTGGAGAAGCAGCTCGTTATGCACTCGACATCGGAATAGAGCCAATCCGTGACCGGGCATGGAGACTCGCGGATCACCTCCGATCACTCCTGCATCAGCAGGACAAAGTGACAGTCTTAGATCGCGGTAAGGTGCTCGGTGCAACAGTCACGGCTTCAGTGGATGGATGGGCACCGACAGACTTAGTGCGAGAACTGCGCGAACACGGCATTAATACGACCGGCCAGGAGAGCATTGACGCCATCATCGATTATACAGAGAAGGGTGTGGATGGATCTCTCCGCATTTCGCCTCATTACTTCAATACTGAAGAGGAACTGAGCGTGTTTATTAGCTCACTCGATGAGATAACTCGGTAACCTTTCAAGAAGCTCAGACTATCTCTCGTGGTCATAGTCACCTAAAGTTCTATTTACCTAACTATCAGACGCCCGGGTGGAACCAGGTGGATGTTAAAATGACAAACCGAGTCGGTTGGATATCATTGATCGTAGGGTTCATCATTCTCACAACCTACGGTGCGTATGCTTTTCTTACCGACCTTGAAGTAGGTGGCTGGGAGAAGTGGGGTACAGTGCTACTTTGGGTTGGGATTCTCTTACTTCTCGCCACAGTAATTTGGGAACGCTACAAAGAATCGGGAAATGACCCCTATAAGGATGTACGAAAATGATCGTAGTCACTACGGAACACGTACCTGGCCAACAGGAGACTGCATCCTTGGGGTTGGTTCGAGGCAGTTCAATTAGGGCACGCCATTTCGGTCATGATATTATGGCAGGCCTTCGAAACATCGCTGGTGGAGAAGTCCACGAGTACAGCAAGCTGCTCGGGGAATCTCGGGAGCAGGCGGTGGACCGCATGATTGAAGAGGCAGAAGCCTCGGGTGCAGACGCAGTGATCGGAGTCCGTTTTCAGACATCTATGGTGATGACAGGAGCTGCTGAGATGCTCTGCTATGGAACCGCAGTAAAGTTGGAAGCTGCCTTTTAGAAAGGTCCTAGAAGTTGGCTAATAAGCTGATTACGAATGTTATGAGCCTCCTGATGAAGAAGCTCTCCAGGGCTTCGAGAAGCACCACTACTTGGATCATCGTGGCCACCTCATCCGGGTGTGCTGCGCTTGGAGGGCCTTCGGGTGGAGATGTTCGAGATGCAGTCGATGCCATCCTAGACACCTCTCCCCTAGATCAAGTGCACTTCGGTGTCTTAGCCGTAGACGGGAGAACGGGTCGCGTCCTGTATTCCAGAAATGCCCATCAAAAGTTCGTGCCGGCTTCTAACCAAAAAATCCTCGTCACAGCAACCGCCATTTCGCTTCTTGGACCAAACTACCGTTACGGGACTGAGGTTTGGGCTACAGGATCCCTTATAGGGTCACTCTTGGATGGGGATCTAGTTATCCTCGCTTCCGGGGACCCGTCGATGTCTGATCGATACTGGGAATCTGGAGAAGCGTCATTGGCCGCTATCGCCGACAGTCTTTATCAGAAAGGACTCCGAAGCGTTGCGGGCTCAGTCTTTGTCGATGTCTCTGCGTGGGATTCCACTACGGTGGGCCCTACTTGGGAAGTAGAAGATCTGAGATTTCCGCACGGAGCAACCGGAGGGGCATTCGCGATTGATGAGGGTGAAATCTCGGTGATCATCAAGGCTGGGCCAGCAGTTGGATCTCCTGCAAGCCTAGAATGGTTCCCTAAAGGGACACCTGATTATGTGCGGGCTCGCGTTACCACGGTCCCGCCAGACAGTGGACTACAGGTCCGTTCCAATTATCTGCCGGAGACACGCCGCCTTGAACTGACCGGACAAATCGAGCTATACGAGACCGATACTTTGATGTTCGCGCTTCGAGATCCTGTCCGCCAAGCAACCGCCGCACTCGGCACCGCGATCGACCAAGCCGGTATTGAGTTGCAAGGTGGAGCCCAGGTCGCATGGAGCGAGGGTTACAGGGTAGGACGTGGCTGTCTCTCCGGATCTGTGCGAGAATGTCCTAACGCTGGACCAGTTCTGACATTTGAGTCTCCCCCGCTCTCCGAACTCATCGCAGGTATCCTGAAGCCAAGCCAAAACTGGATGACCGAGCAACTTATCCGGACGCTTGGAGCCGAATTAGGAGAGGAAGGCAGTTGGTCAGAGGGAGTTGCCGTCATAACTGAATTCCTGACAGAAGTGGTCGGAATAGACAGCCTCGATATTTCGCCAAGAGATGGCTCGGGATTATCGGCATATAATCTTGTGACGCCGCGGGCACTAGTGCGGATTCTTCAATACCTGTCCTCTGATCAAAACAATGGTGCTTACCGCTCTGCGCTAGCGACACCAGGGGAAGAGGACTCTACACTTCAAGAACGACTTTCTGACCTTGAGGGCCGTGTTTTCGCGAAAACAGGAACAATTTCAAATGTAAATTCGCTTTCCGGATACCTAACCCGGGACAACGGAAGCGAGGTGATTTTCTCTATACTATCAAATGGATCAGGCCTCCCATCCGGACAAGTCAGAGGCGCCATTGATGATATCGTACGGATCCTAGCTAGATGAAATCACAATTCAGGGTAAGCTGTCTCCTAATCATGATCTGGCAATGATGAAGAAGGACGGGGCACAGAATCGGTGGCGTGGACTCATCACACTCACACTCATGTTTCTGATGTCCTGTTTCTTCAGTACTCGCACAGGCCAACCCTCCCCTGCCTCAGCGAACGCGCCTGAAACGGAATTTTCATCAGCGCGTGCGATGTCGATCCTTATTGACATCGCGAGACAAGCACATCCACCGGGCTCACCAGAACACGAACGAGTCCGGGGCTATCTAGTCGACCGCCTCACCACCCTTGGCTTGGATCCAGAAATCCAAACCTCAACGAGTTCATTTCAGCGACGGACGATGGCCAGAACCGCTACCGTCAGAAACGTGATCGCGCGGCTACCTGGTACGGCATCCACCGGGGCTATCTTGATCACCGCTCACTACGATAGTCGGGGTCTCTCTGTAGGAGCAGGAGATGACGGTACGGGCGTCGTCTCGATACTGGAAACGCTAAGAGCAATCCAGACAGGACCAACTCTCCGCAATGACGTAATCGTCTTATTTACTGATGCTGAGGAATTAGGTCTGCTCGGGGCACGAGCTTTCGTGAATGAGCACCCATGGATGGAGGACATTCAACTCGTTCTTTCATTCGAAATGCGAGGCGGGGGTGGCCCGGTAATCATGGTCGAGACTGCAGAAGATAATGGTTGGGTAATCGACGCTCTGCAGGCGTCTGATCAGTACCCATTCGCCAATGCCATGGCGTACGAAGTGTACCAAAGGATGCCGAACGACACTGATTTCACACCATTTAAGGAGGCTGGCAAACAGGGACTTAACTTCGCGGCAATCGACAAAGGGCACGTCTATCACCAGCAGTACGACACACCTGAAAATCTTTCGGAATCGACGCTTCAACACCACGGGCTGCACGCCCTCCATGTCCTACGCTATCTCGGTGATCAAGACCTCGTGAACGTAAATGCACCGGACGTAGTTTATTTTAGCATGCCAGCCCTCGGCTTATTCGTCTACCAGGTGACATGGGTTAAGTGGATTAGTGCCGGACTCATCATCTTGTTTATCCTGGCACTGTTAGCAATACACCGTTCAAGCGTCCGTCTTTCTGGCGCTCTCATGGGCGCCGGCATCTCTATCGTTGGATCCTCACTATCCTTCGGTTTTGCTTTACTACTCCTGAGTTGGCTGCCGCGTTTTCACCCTGAGGCTGGTAGCCTTCAGGGGTCCTTGTACCACAGAGAGGGTTGGTACGTAATAGCCCTCGCTGCTGCCGCATTTACGATTGTGACCGCACTTCACGCCCTAGCTAGGAAGTGGCTAAGTATCCAACAACTGGCTCTCGGCGCCTTAGTCGTGCCATTTGTGGGCGCAATCTTACTAGGGTACACAGCCCCACTCGCCGCAATGAATCTCCAGTGGCCTGTCGCGGCAGCACTAATGTCAGTGTTCTGGGTCACCGTCATGGGTGAACGGACGACAGAAATACTCGGGTGGTCTCTTGCGATCCTATTCTCTGTTCCAGTTCTCTCGTTCTTTGTTCCTGTTGCGGAATTGCTCTGGATTGCAATGACCTTCGAATTCGCTCCTTGGCTGGCTGTGTTTATCGCAATGGGCCTGTACCTTTGCCTACCAGCCCTGGACAGTGTCCTTCACTTGAATAGCTGGTGGGCCCCCACGGGAGGCGTAATCGCAGTCGGTGCCGCCCTGGGATTCGGAATCCTCAATTCCCAGACCACAGCAGAGCGTCCGGCACCCTCGACTTTGGTATACGCTTATGAACACGGAACACCTGAAGCTCTTTGGGCAACAGCTCCTGTCCTAGACACATTGGACTTGCCTGCTCGTGAATGGGCAGTTGAGCGCACTGGCAGTGCCTTCGGGCTGATGCGTGACCTCAGTGTTTTCGGCTATGACTTCGGGGAAGTTCCAGCTGCTGTCGCACCGGCAGTGGATGCTCCTGAACCAGTCATAATCATCGAAACCGATATAACGATAGGTGATATTCGGCGTGTGATCATCGGCGTGCGATCGCGGATCGGCTCCGAACGCCTCCGCTTCCAGTACGACCCTGCTGAAGACACACGCCTGATCTCCATCAATGGAACGGTCATCAATAATCCCGAAGAACTCACTTGGGCAGATCACTGGGGAGTGCCCGCGCCGATGGTCTACCTCGAACTAGAGGTGCCAGCTGGTGACCCGATCAGCTTCGATATCATTGAACACTTGTTGCGTCCAGAAGAACTCCTGGGCCCAGAAGTGTTCTCGAGATCGGATTATCTCGCACCCGATATCATTCGAGAGAGTGACCGGGCAATGCTCCTTTACCGTTTTCAAGAGCCCCAAGGGACTACCGAAGCAACCAGCCGATGAGATCGTTCTCTCGGGCTTTGGGTCGAGTAGTCCCACTGGTGCTCCTGGTAGCCTCTTGTAGTGATGTCCCCAGACACCGCACAACTGTCCAGTTCGAGGTCCCAGTAGACCAGGATGGATTCTGGTACAAAGGGAATACACATGCACACACAACCATGAGCGATGGCGACTCCCCTCCCGAATACGTTGCTCGCTGGTATAAAGAACATGGTTACGATTTCCTCGTACTTTCTGATCACAACGTTTTCACTGACCCGCAAACCCTCTCGGGTCTCGTCGATTCCACTTTCTTACTAATACCGGGCGAGGAATTGACATCGAGCTTTGATCAAGCAGCTGTGCACGTGAATGGCCTGAATATCCCATACGCGCTAGAAGCCCGTACATCCACCACTCTCGTCGGTACAACTCAGGCTAATGTGGATGCAGTTAGAGAGGTCGAGGGTGTTCCTCACATCAATCATCCAAACTTCCGTTGGTCGTTTGGTGCCAAGGAACTTGCCCAAATAGAGAGGGACCGTCTTCTGGAAATCTCAAACGGGCACCCAACCGTGCACAATGAAGGAGGAGGGGATAGCCCTGGCCTGGAAGAGATCTGGGATATTCTTCTCAGCAACGGCAAGCGAATTTATGGAATCGCAGTAGATGGTGCCCACCATTTCCAGGGGGAGTTTGCCCTAGATCGGGCAAATCCCGGCCGGGGATGGGTCACCGTCAAAGCTAGGAATCTAGATGCGATGACACTAATGGAGGCCCTAGAAGCTGGTCACTTCTACGCCAGCACCGGCGTGGAACTCTCTGATATTTTGATTACACACGACCGCCTAGAAGTACACATCAACCATGAAAGCGACTTTTGATACACTACCACATTCATTGGGGAAGGCGGCCAGGTCTTGTCTGAGAGCACCCAGAATCCGGCGATATTTGAGCTTGTAACTAATGTTCGCTATGTGCGAGCTCGTGTACGCGACTCAGCTGGACGAGTTGCTTGGACCCAACCAGTCTTCGTCGCTGAGCGCTGAGGGTACAAAGGCTCAGAATCAGAAAACCCTACCATTCAAAGAGCGATCATACTACAAGAACTTTCAGGAATCCTTGCGGCGTCCGTATCCGTCTATTTAACATCTGGACCATGAGATGCATCTCATCTAGACGAACGAGGTGATGTGGTCACATGACAGGGGGAAAGAAACAGATATGACAAACCAAACCAGCCGACCGGCCAAGATGATGGGTGTGCTTGCTATAGCGGCATTAGCCAGTGCATGCACTGATTCGAGCGGTCCGGACGCCTACGATGACGAGTTCTTGCTAGACATGGCAGTCATCGCGGCTGATGCCACGCTTGAGGACTTTGGCATTTGGAGTTTGGCATTTGCCTTCCAGCCACGAAGCGCTCCGGATATGGCCGGTGGCAGTATACCTGGTCACCCGGGTGGCCGGCACGGCCCCGGACATCCGCTGTCAGGCACTCGCTCAGCTAAGTTTTTCGATACAGATGGAAACGAACAAACTGAGTATGACTCCCTGACAACCGAGCGTATCGAACACGAAAGTGATGTGAGCGGTGAAGTCAGCCGTGAAGGCTGGACAGCTCAAATCGCCAGAACCCGAAACATCACAGTGACCGGACTCTCCGGAGAAGAGACACATCGCACCCGCAATGGAGACGGAACTGAAGAGGTCACGAAAAGCCGACATACTGATGAGGGTGCTCGCACCTACCATATGACTGGAGAATTCACATATAACGATGTCGTCGTGCCGATCCCCGGATCAGATCCACGTTATCCGATATCAGGGACCGTCACTCGCAAGGTCAACGCGACCAAAACCAATGGTGACGAAACAAAGACACGCTCTGCTGACATCACCATCACATTTGATGGTGATGAAACAGCGACAATCGTGGTGAATGGCAAAGAGAGAGAGATTGATCTCACTGCCAAACGCGGAAGACACCCCCTGAAGCCCAAGAAGAACAGAGGCGGCAGTTAAGGTTTTCTGCTGCGCACAGCCGCCCGGCTGTGCGCGAACTTAGCGAGTATCGAGGGCGGCAGGCTTATCCTGTCGCCCTCTTCTTTTTTCTGTTTTGAGGTTCAGCGGTCCTAGCGTAACACCGCACTCGCCTTACTCATGTACTCCCATAGTTCCGGAGTCGTGCTCATGCCGTGGCTGGATGAGATGCTTTCGCCACCTTCTGTCTTGTACATATTCCCCAACGATGCCGTGATGGTTTCATCGCCTCCAGTAAACTCCTGGATAAGAGCCACCGACTTCCGTGCCAAAGCCTGCACCTCATCGTTCGCAGCGTCACACCCCTCTTCCATAGCCCGCTGATAGGTGGCAAAAAGTTCGGTCCATTCTTGCTGAACAGCCTGGATACGCTCTTCCCCAATCTCCTCGGCACGCTGCTCCAGTTCACTTAACTGTTCCGATGCATAGTACTTCTCGTATGTCATAAGGAATTAGCTCTCAGGTTCGAAAAACCCGAAATGTTTGAGCATAAAAAGACGGATCGCTGACGCTAGTTGAGCCGCGTACACTTGACGGTTGGCGTCTGTGTCTCGGAGGCCAGGGTATTGGTGCTCAAGTTGGATTCCGCTGATGACTTCTGACAGGCTTCTCGAACCATGTTCCCTCGTATTGTAGCCACCAGTCCAGTAGGGATCAGATCCAGGAGATGGGTCCCCCGGACTCGGGATAGAACGCACACCTTCATCCCCTAAGAAGCCCCCGAACGACTTCGGTCCTCGCAGAAGTTCGGAAAACGTTTCTGGAGCATGGCGACCCAGGTCACGGATACTCGTTTTCTCCACCATCGTCATATTGTTGAGTGCATCGTCATTTTGGTTGAGATCTGACCCGCTCAGGAGGTATCCGATCTCGACCCTGGGGATTGAATGCCCGTGACCATGCATATCAAAGTACAGTCCTCGGCCGTAGTCGCCGGCGACGAAAACCCGTGCTTCCTTGATCCAATCCTGGAATTCGTGCCACGCATTTTCTGCGAACGGATCACCCTGAGCAGCTTCGACAATCTCACGGTTCGGGTCGAGCTTACTGCGGTGTAAATGCGAGAGGATTACGTGTGGTGCGTAACCGGTCGCATCGATGAGCGCATCTCTCACAGCGAGACTGAGCTCGACGGTGTTGCGATCTGAGCCTGTGCTGCCATACGTGCGATCCGCCGCCTCTCCGGGCTTCAATGCCCCGCCGTGTGGCGCTGAAATAACAACAGGCAGCTCACCTGGGATATACTCAACATAATTGTTTCGGCCAAAGTAACTTTTGCCGACCTCGTAATTTGAGATAACCTCCCGCACATACACTTCTAGGCGCACAGTCCGGGTTACTTCCCCGACCGAAGCCTTCACTGTGGTTGCACCGGTAGAGACACCTGTAGCAAGACCATTCTGATCAATCGTAGCGATCACGGTATTCTCTACAGACCAGATGACATTTTGGCCTTGGACTAATTGGCCAGACTCATCCGTCACGGCTGCAAGGAAATCGCAGGTACCGCCTACTCCGACAATCAAACCCCCCTGTGGTTCGATCGTAATGGAAAGCCTCACGACATCTGTGGTCGACTCTCCACACGCTAGTGCCGATAGTAGTAGCAGGGTCGTTGTGACCCGACTGATACGGACCGAAGAAGCATCTATATTTTTTCTCATATTCACAGTCAGAAATCTCACTACCAGCCCATAGTAGGCTCAAGAGCGAACTGCACTGGCCTCAAGTTGCTCTTGTCGCATAAATCAGGCGAACCTACCCTGCGACCCCAGCCATGACGTCAAATCAGCTCCAAAGAGGCAAGATCACATGAAGAGAGTTCGGGCAGGTTTCACTATTCTACTTCTGACAGCATTCTCGTTTCCAGTATGCTCGCAAGCATTCGCTGCGATGACTCCCGCCATGGCACCTACGCTCCAACAGCAAGAACGTCCGGGTGGCAGAGGAGGTGGACCCGAAGAAAGTAGCTCCGACGGACCCCGCGAGTATGCCGAAGTCATCACCGAGGATGCGGTCACTCGCACCGGGATGTTCGACGTCCACGAAGTAGGTGATGACCTTTTCTTCGAGATCCCGCCATCCGAGCTGGAAAATGAAATGCTCCTCATCCAGCGCACGATGGAATCGACGCTCCAGGATCCGGGCTCTTTCTCCACAGGTGGCCCGCGCCTGATCGTACAATGGGAGCGGCAAGGAGATAGAGTGATCCTGCGTGGTAAGGATTACGATATGATTGCTGACTCCACAGCTGCAATTTGGAGTGTCGTCTCAGGATTCCGCAGAGGCCCTGTGCTCGCAACGTTCGACGTCGAAGCGTACGGTGCTGATAGTTCAGCCGTCGTCGATGTCTCAGACGTATTCCTTACAAATATTCCTGAATTAAACCCGATAGATGGCTTGAACCGTGGGCGAAGCTGGGTGGAAAACAGCTGGGCTTTCGAGGATGCGGTGAACGTCCAGGTTACTCAAAGTGGTTCAGGCAGCGGTGCCGCTCCTGGTGGACGCGGAGGGGGGCCAGGCGGTGGACGTGGTGGAGGACAAGCCCAGACTCGTTCACAGACAGCCAGGCTCTTCTTCAGTATGGCCCGGCTTCCTGAGGAGCCAATGATGCCACGCTGGCATGATGAGCGTGTAGGCTTCAACTCAAGCCGGTCTTACGACTTTACCAGACCGGATAACCGACTGGAGCAGATTCGATTCATTCACCGCTTCAAGTTGGAGAAGCAAAACCCGAATGCCGACATTTCTGATCCTATCGACCCAATCGTCTATTGGATCGATCCAGCGACACCCGACTGGCTAAAGCCTTGGATCGTTAAGGGTGTGAATGAATGGCAGCCAGCATTTGAGGATGCGGGGTTCAGTAACGCAATCGTGGGCCGTGTAGCACCAACCCCGGAAGAGGACCCAAGCTTCTCAATGTACGATGCACGCCATTCTGCGATCTATTGGCGGCCTTCGACCGTAGCAAATGCAACTGGTGGACAAATTGTTGACCCCCGCTCAGGACAAATTCTTAAAGGGGAAGTCAACATGTATCACAACATCATGGAGTTGCAGAAAAACTGGTACTTCATCCAAGTGGGGGCCCTAGATGAGCGCGCTCAATCCCTTCCGATGCCCGACTCTCTTATGGGACGACTGGTCGAATACGTAGTCACCCATGAGATCGGTCACTCGATTGGCTTTCCACACAACATGAAGGCATCCGCCATGTATCCGGCGGACTCAGTACGAAGTGCCTCATTCCTGGAAAGGATGGGTGGAAGTCATACCGCGACACTCATGGACTATTCGAGATTCAACTACGTCGCCCAGCCCGAGGACAACATCCCACTGGAATATCTGATCCCCAAGGTTGGCCCTTATGACCACTTCGGTGTGCGTTGGGGATACTCGCCGATTCCGGAAGCTGACACGCCCGACGACGAGCTAGGGACACTCAATGACTGGGCGCGGGAGCAGGATCGGTACCCGTGGCTGAGATTCACAACCGCTGATGCTGCAGGATCTGACCCGGAAGCGCTCACTGAAGCGGTTGGTGATGCTGACGCTGTTAAGTCGACCACATATGGAATGAGAAACCTTGAGCGTGTCATGGGTATGATGCTCCAAGTAACAGAGAAGCCCGGAGAGAGCTACGACGAGCTGGAGAATCTTTATGGACAAGCCGTGAGCCAGTGGGGACGTTACATGGGCCATGTTACGGCGATTGTCGGGGGCGCTCAGACTCAGGAGAAGTACGGTACAGGCCCAAGATTTGAGCCTGTTGAAAAGGCACGGCAGAGGGAAGCAGTACAGTACCTGGATGAAGCTGCGTTCCACGTACCTGAGATGTTTCTGAACTCAGATATTTTACGCAGAATTGAACCGGAGGGAGTCGTTGAACGATTCCGCACACAGCAGAATCGCGTTCTGACCAGTCTTCTGAGCCAAGCTCGGCTTGAGAGACTTATCGAGTTTGAAGCACTCGAGACAAGAGATGGTGATGCCTATACCCTCGCAGACCTCATGAGCGATCTGAGAGCAGGGGTCTGGAATGAACTCCAAGATCGGACTGTCGAGGTCAACACATACCGTCGCAACGTACAACGTGCCTTCCTAGAGGTGGTCGACGACCGACTGCACCCGAATGAAGAGGACCTTAACAACAACTTCAATCCAGCAGCAGCACCATGGACGTCAGATATTCGTGCCGTGTTGCGCGCAGAACTGGAAGACATCCATCTACTTGCAGAGCAGGCACTGGCACGTACAAGCCAAGGCATGACCCGCATACACCTCAGAGATGTTCGTTCAGAAATCCAGAGGATCTTAGGAGGGAACGGGAACTAGGCTGGCACATGAAGGCTACCCTATTTGCGACATGTCTCGGTGATCAGTTCTACGCGGACGCGTGCGCGGATGCCGTGCGACTACTGCGCTATGCAGGGGTCGACGTTGACGTGCCCCAGTCACAAACCTGCTGTGGCCAACCTGCCTACAATGCAGGCAGAAGACTTGAAGCAATCCGTATGGCACAGCAGACACTCGATACTTTTGACAGTGCGGACTATGTGGTGCTGCCATCGGGAAGCTGCGCTGGCATGCTGCGGTGTTTCTATCCAGACCTCATAAATAATGACGTCGAGCGTGCTCAAGCTCTCGCTGACCGTACATACGAACTCTCCCACTTCCTCGTCGAAGTATTAGGTATTCAGGATCTCGGATCCGGGCTCAAGGGCAAGCGTATTGCGTACCATCATAGCTGCCACGCTCTACGCGAACTCGGCGTACGTAACCAACCAATCTCCCTCCTCAAGAACTGTGGAGCAGAGGTTGTCACGTGGGAGGCAGACGAGGAGTGTTGTGGATTCGGAGGACTCTTCAGCGCCAAACTACCCGAAGTATCAGCTGCCATGGCGGACCGAAAACTCGATACCCTATCCACCGTAGACTTCGTGACCTCCACTGATGGTGGATGCCTCCTCCAGCTCAGTGGCCGTGGTAACCGACGTCAATTATCTGTCCAGTTCCGACACCTTGCGAGTCTGCTCTGGGACGGGGTTGGTTCATGACTTCTGTTAACCCTCAGAAGTATCCAGAGGCATCCGCACAAGCCCTTAAGGATAAGCCGGAGGTCCGTAACACCGTTACCAATTCAACTAACCTCGCCAACAAGAAACGGACGGCAGCATACCAGGAGGTCGATTCGGATACGTGGAAGGACTGGGGCCGAGATGTGAAATCACATGCCTTAACAAATCTTGATCAATATTTGGAGCAAGCGGAGACCCAACTGCTAGCAAACGGTGCAAAGGTGCATTGGGCAGAAACCGCACAGGATGCCCAGAAGATCCTTGAGAACATCGTTCTTGATCACAACATCTCTAGTGTCGTTAAGGCTAAAAGCATGCTCAGTGAAGAATTGGGTATAAACGAGCACCTTGAAAAACTCGGGGTCCTCGTGCGCGAGACAGATCTTGGCGAGTACATTATCCAGATTCTTGGTGACCGACCGAGCCATATCGTCGGCCCTGCAATGCACCTAAGCCTAGAAGACTGTCAGCGCCTGTTTCACGAAAAACTCGGTACCCCACTCGACGGCAAGCCTGAAATTCTCGCTGCTGCAGCACGTGAAGTTCTCAGAGAAGAGTTCTTGGCTGCTGACATGGGGATCTCAGGCGGCAACTTTCTGGTTGCTGAAACCGGTACGGTGGCCCTCATCGAAAATGAGGGGAATATTCGACTCTCAACGTCCCTACCTCGGGTGCATGTTGCCTTGGTCGGAATCGAGAAAATCGTCCCTCGTCTTGAGGATGTTTCCGGTTTTGTGCAACTCACCTCGCGTGCAGCTACTGGTCAACCGATTGGCAACTTCTTTTCACTCATTCAGGGGCCGAAACGGGATGGTGATATCGACGGACCCGAAGAAGTACACGTAATTCTTGTCGATAACGGCCGCACACGTCTATTGGCTGATGACAAAGCATGGGAAAGTCTCCGATGCGTACGCTGTGGCGCATGCATGAACATCTGCCCTGTCTACCGACAAACAGGGGGACACCCTTATGGATGGACATATCCGGGACCCATAGGAGCGATTATCGCCCCAGGGATGCTGGGACTAGAGGAAGCAATGCCTCTACCGTATGCCTCGAGCCTCTGCGGTGCGTGTGTCGATGTGTGCCCCGTAAGAATTCCCATAACAGAACTACTTGTTCACTGGAGAGAGAAGGCAGTAGAGGAAGGCTTCACCTCTGCTATAGAGTCGGCAGGCATTAGGGCATACACAAAGGCGGCTGAACGACCCGGGATCTTTCGCGCAGTAGGTGCGATGTTGAGGCATATGCCGCTAGATGTAATTGGGCGGGCGCTCCCTATCTTGAGTGGGTGGGTCAAAGAGCGATCAGCCCCCGAATCCAGTGCAAAAAGCTTTATGCAGCAGTGGAAGGAGGGAATTGAGTGACTGCACGTTCATCAATCCTCGACCGGGTTCGGATCGCCCTCGCAAATCGGGAAGTTGTCGCCCATCCCGGCTCTTTCAAAGGATGGCGTCCTTTCATTCATTCTGGGACTCCTACTGAGCAGTTCACAGAGATGTTCGAAAAAGCGGGTGGGGAGGTGGTGAGCTTCAAGACTCAAGTTGAAGCTTCACTCTGGGCCAGGGGTTTTCTCGCCGACTTCAATAGCTTTTCTGTTGGAGAGCTAGCACAAGGCCGACTCAATGAAGGTGTAGAGCCTGATGAATGGATAGAAGGAATAGACCCATCAGTAGTTGAGGCTGGGGCCTCTTTAGCTTTCGGTGCCGTGGCCGAAACCGGCTCCCTCATCATGACTCCACAAGATGGTCGACGGGCTCAACTTCTACCTCCGGTTCATATGGTGTTCGTGGACCAAGCCAAGATTTACGAAACACTAAGCGAAGGACTCGTGGCACTAAAGAATGAAGTGCTACCGGGGGATAACGAGAGTGGGGGGCTGCCCTCTGCTGTAGGGCTACACTCCGGACCCTCAAAATCAGCTGACATTGGCCAGGTGTTGGTGACGGGAGTCCACGGACCCGGCAGAGTAGTCACGGTGATCGTAGAGTCCGACTAACGGAGAACTCTTAATCCTTAGATACCCGTGTCCCCGCTAGCCTGAACTATCCGAACCCCCTAACCTCGTCACCCCATGAGCGCTAATACCAATACCTACAACCTCCAACGTGTCCTCCGTATCAGGGACGGTATGGCGGTCACGATCGGGATGATCATCGGCGCTGGTATCTTGCGTACGCCTGGGCTTATCGCTGGTTACCTCGGAGATCCATGGCTAATCCTAGGACTCTGGTTCTTCGGTGGTGTAGTAGTCGCGCTTTCTACTCTAGTACTAGCCGAGATGTCTGCAGCCCTACCCGAGGCTGGTGGAAAATACGTATACGCTCGCCACGCCTGGGGTGACACGATGGGTTTTGTCACCGGCTGGTCAGAACTCCTCGTCAGCCGTGGCTTCAGCGGAGCAGCCAAGGCAGTTGCTATCGCTGAGTACGTTCGGATATTGGCGGGGAATCGCGGCAACATACAGATCATAGCGTTAGCAGTCTGTGTCGGCTTCTTTTTTCTGCACACACGGGGACTCAAGGCCAGCTCACAGTTCCAGAACATTACTACGGTCATCAAGGTTCTCATTGTAGTAGCGATCGCTGCTGCAGGTATCGCTGCAGGTGATTTCATAGGGTTCCAG
>Ga0310121_10001451_pt1 | contig 24238 bp, 24 predicted proteins | sample CB27_Tmax_986_MG_FD_203504 | JGI IMG/M metagenome (GOLD analysis project Ga0310121, IMG submission 203504) | Marine microbial communities from Western Arctic Ocean, Canada - CB27_Tmax_986 | ecosystem: Environmental > Aquatic > Marine > Oceanic | place: Canada: Western Arctic Ocean | collected...
CTGAATATTTGTATCTATTGTAGTGTGAATATCATATCCTTCAGTAGGTTCTTTTTCATTAATATAATTTATTGGTTTCCACTGACCATTCGCTATTTTTTGCTTTAAACGAGAACCCTCTTCTCCCCTTAAATATTGAGAAAATGCCCCTTCAAGACCAACTCTAAAATATGATCCGCTAACATCTTTTTTTTCATATCCAATAGTTCTTTCAGCTATTTTACCTAAAGGCTGCTCTCTTACTAACTTTTGTTCAACGATAATTCCTCCTTTATATGAATTAAGATTAAAAATTGGAAATTGTTTTAATCTTAAATATTGAGAATAAGTTAAATTTTTAGCGACTAGCATATAACGATTTTTATTAGTTCGAGCTAACACAATTTTTTTTTGGATCTTGCTCCTAGGAACATTTAAAAAAAGTGAAAGAGAATCAATTAAAGAATTTTTATGAATATTGAATAACCCCTCTTTTAATACAATTGCATCCCATCTAATTTCATAACGAGGAATTGAAGTTGCTAATATCTTGTTATCTGAAGAATAAATATTTCCTCTACTTGGTTCTAAAACAACATTTTTTATTATACTGGAATTAGCAATTTCTTTATATTTTTCACCTTCATTGAACTGTATATAAAATAATTTAAACATTAAAATAAATGAAAACAATACCATTCCAACAATTACGATATAAAACCTAATCATGATATTATTTTTTTTATTTTGCATTTTAATTTTTTTGTACAATTATTTTGATAGGTTGATTTGAACTCGGCTTTATACCTCCAGAGGATAACTTCTTAACAACATTAGTCTCCTTCTTTAGGTTCATTAAATTAGTTTTAGTCTCTATGAATTGACTTTTTAAAGCTATAATTTCAGAGTTCAAATTTGCAATCAAAAAAATTTTTCTATCTGCGCTATGACCACTTGAAATCATAATTAATGCAAGAGTTGATATAAATAATATCATTCTCCAATTTTTAAAAGAATCCTCTTTAATTAAAAATTCAATATTCAATATTGACAAAAGTCTTTTCATAATTTTTCTGCTACTCTAAGTTTAGCACTTCTGCTTCTCATATTTAATTTAATTTCTTCTTTTGAAGGGACTATAAGTTTTCCAATATTTCTTAATGGTTTAATTATATTACCATAAAAGTCTTTCTTTGGTACTCCATCAAAATTTCCAGTATTGAAAAATCTTTTTACAATTCTATCTTCAAGTGAATGATATGATATACAAACTAATCTTCCTCCAGGAATTAAAATTTCTAATGATTTTTTTAAAAAAGTTTTAATCTCTTCTAATTCATTGTTCACTTCTATTCTTATCGCTTGAAAAAGTTTTGATAATATTTTTTTTTTATTTCTATCATTATAGAACTTACTTACAATTGATTTTAATTGTAATGTTGTTTCAATAAGATTTTCTTTTCTTTTATTAACAATTAAACTCGAAAACAAATTAGCTTTTTTTAATTCTCCGTATTTAAAAAAAATTGAAGTTAATTTATCCTCTGAATAATTGTTTACAACAAATAAGGCATCTAAAGATTGATTTTGGTTCATTCTCATATCCAATCTTGAATTATTTCTTATTGAAAAACCCCTTGATATCGTATCAAGTTGAAAAGATGAAACACCAAAATCAGCAAGAACTCCATTAATTTTTTTTACATGGCAAAACTTTAGGTACTGTTTTATATTACTAAAATTGTTATTTATAAAAGTAAATCTTCGATCATTTATTAAATTAATTTTAGAATCATCATCCTGATCAAATGCAAATAATTTCCCCTTTAAACCTAACTTATTTAAAATTAACAAAGAGTGCCCTCCTCCTCCAAAAGTTGCGTCAACATATATTCCCTCTGAATTTATACAAAGTGCATTTACCGCTTCTTTTTTTAAAACTGGTTTATGATATATTTTCATCTTTATTTTCCATTACTTCTTGTGCCAAATTACCAAAATCAATTGTAGCTTCATCTATAGCCATTTCATAATTTTTCTTGTCCCATATTTCAAGAATATTGACAGTTGATGATATAACAATTTCTTTTTTAATATTGACATAACTAATAAGATTTTTTGGAATCAGTAACCTGCCAGACGAATCAATATTAATTACTCTAACCCCAGCTGTGAATCTTCTAATAAAATCATTGTTTTTCTTATTAAAACGGTTCAAACTATTTACCTTTTCCATAAGAATATTCCACTCATCTATTGGATATAACTCTAAACAATTATTAAATACAGCTCTTTTTATTACAAAGCCTCTAGAAATAATTGGATTTAATTGTTTTTTCAACGTAACAGGTATCATAACTCTTCCTTTAAAATCAAGTTTACATTCATATGAACCTATAAAACACTGCATTAAAATAATTTTCTGATTCAAATATAAAATATTAATGCCACATTTTACCACATTTCACCACAATGTTAATAAGTTTTTACTTTTTTTATTTTACGCATTCTCAACTAATTAAAATCACTAAAATGGAAATGTCTATATTTACCATGACGTTCATAAAGCAATTATGCTCAATACAATTAAGAAGGATAATGAATATCGATACGTTGAATCTGGAGAAGGACAACCAATTATTATTCTCCATGGTTTAATGGGTGGTCTAAGTAATTTTAAAGGGGTTTATGATTTTTTCCCAACTAAAGGCTATAAAGTCATAATCCCTGAACTACCAGTTTATTCTATGCCTCGTTCAAATACATCTATTAAATCCTTATCTAAATTCCTATATGATTTTATAAATTATAAATCATTACAGAATTTCATTTTAGTTGGAAATTCTATGGGAGGACATATAGCATTATTATTTTCAAAAAATTATCCAAAATTATTAAAAGGTCTTATTTTAACTGGTAGCTCGGGTTTATATGAAAATAATATGGGTGATGGATACCCAAAAAGAAGTAATTATAAATATATAAAATTAAAAACAGAAGAAGTTTTTTTTAATTCAAAAGTTGCAACTAAAGAGTTAATTGATGAAATTTTTAACACTGTCAACGACAGAAATAAACTAATAAGAACTCTTGCTCTTGCAAAAAGTGCAATAAGACATAACATGGCAAATGATCTTCCAAAAATGAAAGTGAAAACTGCCATAATTTGGGGAAATCAGGATACAGTAACCCCTCCAGAAGTTGCAAAAGAATTCAATAAATTACTTCCTAATTCTACACTTTATTGGATTGATAAGTGTGGTCACGCTCCAATGATGGAACACCCTGAAAAGTTTAATGATATTATGCACAAGTGGTTAATTAATTTTATTAATTAATTTTTCATGTTAATCAAATCAGCAGAATTTATAGTAAGTAATTCTGATATCTCTAAATGTCCAAATGATTTACTTCCAGAATACGCCTTTATTGGTAGATCAAATGTTGGCAAATCAAGTCTTATAAACTCTTTATGTAACAAAAAAAAACTAGCTAAAACTTCTTCAAAACCAGGTAAAACTCAATTAATTAATCATTTTTTGATTAACAATAATTGGTATCTAGTTGATCTTCCTGGATACGGATATACTTACACATCAAAAAAAAACAAAAAACAGTTTCAAAAATTAATTTCAGAATACTTTAAAAAAAGGAAACAATTAATAAACGCTTATCTACTAATCGATATAAGACATGAAATACGAGAAATAGATATAAGTTTTATGAAGTGGTTAATTTATAATTATGTTTCTTTTTCTATAGTTTTTACAAAAGCTGATAAATTAAAAACAAAGAATATTGAAAAAAATATTGATCAATATAAAAAATCGCTTTTAGATTTTTTTTTAGAACCTATTCCACCTCTTTTTGTAACCTCATCTCGTCAAAAACTAGGATTTAAGAAGATATCATCTAATATTGAATTTTTAAACAAAAGCTTAAAAAATTATAACTAATATTATTTTTTTATAATTTCTAATTTTTCAGCAAAAAATTGACAAAAATTTCTAATTGATTTAGTCATTTTCTCATCTTTTGTTGAATTGTAAAAACTATCACTCATTGAGACTAAAGTTTGATAAAAAAATAGTTGCATCTGATCAATTGGCATCTCTTTTATCCATAGATCCATTTTTAATGTTTCTTGATTTTTACTATCCCAAAACGATAGAAACATAGCTTTTGACTCCTCTTTATATATCCCACCATCTGGCGCAGACCAGATGATTTTTTCTGGAATTTTATTTTCATCTAAAATTACTTCAATATTAATATTTGATTTTTTCATTTACATCATAATTTTGGTTTATATCCAGATTCAACAAACAATTTTTGACTTGATTTAGCAATCAAATCCTGAATATTTGTATCAGGATTTTTTTTCATATATGATCTAACTATTTGCCAACCAATCCATCTCCCAATTCTTCCTGGAGATTGGTTGTCAATCTCTAAATAAAACTTTGAAAAAGGTGAAGGATCAATAAATCTTCTTATAATTTCAGGATCAGTTTTATATAATAATTCTTTTTCAATAAAATATTTCCAAATATAAAGTTCATTTGATTCTGACCATTTTAATTCTTGTTTTGTATAAACAATTTTAATAGAATCAGTCTCATGAGGCAATAATACATCCGTAAGATAAAGCTTTTTCCCATAATAAATCATTTGAGACAAAAATGTTCTTTCTAATGGATAATCTATTTTTTTTGTTAAAAATTTATCAACGATATGAGAAGGCAAATAGGACACATCCATGTCATTTCTAATATAATCAGGTATTCCCTCATAAAGCACATGATGCTTCCCTAAATAAGTGTCAAGTGACAAAAGTATCAATGTATCTAAAAAAATTATTTTAGTTTGATAATCTACGTTATTAATTAATGTGATAATTTTAGGAACCGTAGTTTTAGGAAAAGAATGTTTAATATGTTTAAATAAGTGATTTATTTCATTCTTTACATGGTTCAAATTCATTAATTCTTTTTCAACTGCACCTTTTAATAATAATTGAAGAGTATCTTTTCTTCGATTAATCCATACACTATCATCAAAATGTTCTGGAAATAAATAATAATATTTTTTCTTTAAATCTTTTAATTTAAATGAATCCGTATTATAAAATTTTTGATCAAATCTATTAAAAGAAATTTCTATTGGAATTGAATTAATTTCTATTTCTTTATCATTATTTTTTTTACATTGAAAATTAATAGAAATTAAAAACAATAATATAGTAAAGAATAAAAAGACTCTGACCTTTATGACTAGATAAAAAAAAATTTTTTTATTCATAACCTCAAATAATTAATTTTAATGCAAATTTACATTCATTAAATCTTTTAACTATGAAATCTCCAAAAAAAGTAATTAAACATATAGTTGATTGGTTAATTAAATATTGTGATTTGTCAAAAACGAATGGTTTTGTTGTAGGTGTATCAGGAGGGATTGACTCTGCTGTTAGCTCAACCTTATGCGCTTTGACAAAAAAAAATGTTTTGTGTCTCGACATGTCTATTTATCAAAATAAAAATGAAGTAAAAAGATCAAGTGAACATATCAGTAGACTTGAAAATAAATATTTAAATGTGACTCATTACAAAATTTCCTTAACTGAAGTTTTTGATTCATTTAAAAATAAAATGCCCGATGTTATTGATGAAAGTGATAAAAAATTACATAGTCTTGCAAATACCAGAGCGCGACTAAGAATGACTACTTTATATTATTTTGCTACTTTAAATAAATATCTTGTAGTCGGGACAGGAAATAAAGTTGAAGATTTTGGAGTTGGTTTTTATACTAAATATGGAGACGGAGGAGTTGACATTAGCCCCATAGCCGACTTGATGAAAACTGAAGTTTATTCTTTAGCTAAAAATCTTAAAATAATATCTTCAATTCAAAAAGCAGTCCCAACAGATGGCTTATGGTCTGATAATAGAACAGATGAAGATCAACTTGGAGTTTCATATGAGGAACTTGAATGGGCTATGAAAATTTCGAGAAAAAAGAATCAAAAAAAACTTTTTTCTAAAAGACAAAAATTAGTTTATCAAACTTTTATAAAATTAAATAAAAGGAACAAGCATAAAATGAATCCTATTCCCATTTGTAAAATTCCATCTAATCTTTTGAAATAATGATTAACATTTTGTTTGTTGACCCTCAACCTGTAGTCCAAAAAGGATTTAAATGTTTTTTTAAAAATGAAAATAATATAAAAGTATATAAAACATTAGGGTCTATTAAAGAAGTCTTTAATTCATCTTCTTCACTAAACAAAATAGATGTAATTATTTCAGAGCTTGAATTAAAAGATGGAAACATTGAAGATTTAATTAAAAAAACTAATAAAAAAATTCCAATAATAATTTTCACCTCAAAAACTTATTCAAATAACTTAAATAAATTGATTAAAATGGGAGTTTCAGATTATATTTTAAAATCTTCAAAAAAAAATACTGTTATAAAAGCGATAAAAAAAGTTTACAATAAATCTATTGGCACAAAATTCATTAATCTAAACTATCTTAGATTAAATAAAAATAAAACTAATCTATCCAAAAGAGAAATTGAAGTTTTAAAACATTTAATAGATGGAAAAAGAAATGTTGATATTTCTAAAATTCTTGAAATAAACCAAAAAACTGTGAATACTTATAAGAAAAGAATTTTTAAAAAGACTAAAGCTAAAAACACTATAGACTTATATAAATTTGCCAGTGAATCAAAACTAGTTTAAATAACTCTATTTAATTTTTTTGATAAAATTTTCTTTAAATTTTGATAATTAATAATATCTGTTAATAAATCAGAGTTTTTAGATAAATTATTTTTTTGTTTAGAATCTTCAACTAAACTTTTAATTTTTTGATCAATCAAATTTTTTCTTAAAGATAAAATAGTTTCAGTTACAAGTTGCCCTACCACACTTCTCTTATCTTTAACAAAAACATTTCTTTTATCCCAATTATGAAGTTCATACATTTCAACAGAAAATAAAAGATCAGAAACAATTTGTGATAATTCTGGTTTAAGATTTCTAATTAACTTCTCTATAATAATTTCTCCTTTAGTTTGATAAAATTCAATTAGAATATTATACAATTCTTTATATAAAGGATTAATTAATTCAATTTCATCTTGTTGTAAGTCTAGAAAAATTTTTTCATAAACCTTGTTTTTTACAATTTTAGATTCTTCTTTTATTTTTCCACTATCTACTGACAACAAAAAGATTTCATCAAAAAACGCTTCCTCTCCTCCATAATGCAGTAATATATTTATTATTTGTTTCTCTAAAAAAATAATTTCTTCATTAGAATTTTTGTCACTGAAAGGTTTCTTAATTACTTCTAATGCATTATTTAAAATTGGTTTTTTAAAACCTCGGTATTTATTTTTATTATTTTCTTGAGCTAGTGAATTAAATAGAACCTCCTCAGAAACATTCATTGACTCTGAGCATCTTTTTATAAATATTTCCTGTTGGATTGGATCAGGAATTTTTGAAATACTTGAAACAATATCTTTTATTACAAATGACTTTTTTACTGGATCATCTATTGAATCCTTAAGTAACAAATTTGTTTTAAATTGAATAAAATCTTTTGAATTTTCATTAAAAAATTTCAATATTTCTGATTTCAACTTGCCTCTAACAAAACTATCAGGATCCTCGCCATCAGGAAAAACAGAAATTTTCACATTCATTCCCTGTTCTAACAATAAATCAATACCCCTTATAGCTGCTCTTAATCCTGCATCATCAGCATCAAATAATACGATAACATTTATTGTAAATCTTTTAATTATTTGAATTTGATCAATACTAAGAGCTGTTCCTGATGAAGAAACAACATTTTCAATTCCAGATTCATGCATTTGAATTACATCAGTGTATCCTTCTACCAAATAACAAAGATCTTCACTAACTATAGATTTTTTACTCTCATAAATTCCATATAAAACTTTACTCTTTATGTAAATTAAACTCTCCGGAGAATTAACATACTTAGCAATTTTTAATTTATTAGATAATATTCTTCCACCAAAACCTTGAACCCTTCCCGCTATACTTCTAATTGGAAAAATTATTCTACCTCTAAATCTATCAATTATATCTTTGGACTCATTATTAATAATAAGTCCTACCTTTTCAATATTTTCCTTTAAATAACCAGAATTAATAGCTGAATTAAAAAAATCTTTTTTTGAATCTAAAGAATAACCAATAACAAATTTTTTAATTATATTATCTGTAAATCCTCTTTCTTTTAAATATGATAAACCTATAGCAATTCCTTCATCTTTATTCAATAAATTATCTTTAAAAAAATTCATAGCAAATTGACTAACCAAAAACAAGCTCTCTTTTTCATTAGCTTTTCGTTTGTCCTCTTCTGACTCTTTTTTTTCTTCTAATGGTATATTATATTTCCTTGCTAAATACCTTAAGGCATCTGGATAATTAAAATGTTCATGTTCCATTAGAAAAGCAACAACATTTCCTCCTTTACCACTACTAAAATCCTTCCATATTTGTTTAACTGGTGAAACCATAAAACTTGGAGTTTTCTCATTTGTAAAAGGACTCAATCCCTTAAAATTAGAACCTGATTTCTTAAGAGATATAAATTCCCCTATAACCTCTTCTACACGAGAAACTTCAAAGATTTTATCTATTGAATCTTTTTTAATCAAAAAAACTGTTTTTATAAAAATAAAATATTATTATTTGAAAATGAATCATATTAATTTATATTTTTCTTTCAACAACATAATTTAATAACAACTCTAAAGAATCTCTATAAGCATTTTTTGGAAAAGAATATAAAATATCTAAAGCATTATCTGTAAAGTATTTCATTTTTTTAATTGAAAATTCTATACCCCCAACATTTTTAACTTTATCTATGACTTTTTTTATTACTTTATTATCCTTATTATGATTCTTAATACAATTAATTAACCATTTTTTTTCATTCTTGCTGACTGAATTTAGAGTATAAATAAGTGGTAATGTTATTCTTTTTTCTTTAATATCGACTCCTGTTGGCTTACCAATTACTTTTGTATTAAAATCAAAAAGATCATCTTTAATTTGAAAAGCCATACCCAATAATTCTCCAAACATATACATTTTATCAATGTTTTCCTGATTTGACATAACTGAAGCTGCTCCCATTGAACAACAAGCAGCTAGCAAGACAGCTGTTTTTTTCCTAATGATATTGTAATAAATTTCTTCTGTAATTATTAAATCTCTTGATTGTTCTAATTGAAGTAACTCCCCTTCACTCATTTCCTTTACCGTAAGTGAAATTATTTTAAGTAAATCAAAATCTTCATATTCAATAGATAATAGTAACCCCCTTGACAGCAAATAATCCCCAACCAAAACAGCAACTTTATTCTTCCATAAAACGTTAATTGAAAAAAACCCTCTTCTTTTATAACTATCATCAATTATATCATCATGAACTAAAGTTGCAGTATGAATAAGTTCAATTACAGAAGCACCTCTATACGATCTATCATTAACTTTTCCATTTCCTAAAAGCTTTGCAACTAGAAAAACAAACATAGGTCTAATCTGCTTTCCCTTCCTTTTTACAATGAAGTGAGTAATTCTATTTAATAATGAAACCTTAGACAACATAGAATTTCTAAATTTTTTTTCAAAAATCACCATTTCACTCTGTATTGGGTATTTTATTTTTTCAAGAACTTTCATTTATTAATGATTTTAAAAATATTCTTTTAATTGTTTAAATTTAAAAAAGTCTCAGATTTATTCGCTAACTGACCACAAGCCGCATCAATATCTCTTCCTCTAGATTTTCTTATTGTAGCTATTATATTTAACTTATTCAATTCTTCTTTGTATAATTCTATTACTTTTTCGTCTGATTGTCTAAATTCATTATTTTCTATTGAATTGTACTCTATCAAATTTACTTTAGTTTTTAGTCCTTTACAAAACCCCAAAAGAGCTTCAATATCCTCCTTTAAATCATTTATCTTATCCCAAACTATATATTCAAAAGTTATTATTTTATTAGTTTTATCTTGCCAATAAATTAATGAGTTCTTCAAAGTTTTAAGAGGAAATTTTTTAGTAAAAGGCATAATATATTCTCTTATTCTTTTTCTCGCACTATGTAAAGAAACAGCCAATTCAGTTTTAACATTATCATCAGCTAATTTTTCTATAAGCTTTGGTATCCCTGATGTTGATAAAGTAATCCTATTAGATGAAAACCCAAGAAATGAAGGATGAGTTATTTTATCTATAGCACCTATAACATTATTATAATTCATTAATGGTTCTCCCATACCCATAAATACAATATTAGTTAATGGTTTATTAAAAAGATTTAAACTTTGTTTATTCATTAAAAACACCTGATCATATATCTCATCTAAATTTAGATTACGCATCCTCTTCATTTGTGAAGTTGCACAAAAATTACAATCTAGACTACAACCAACTTGAGATGAAATACATGCTGTTCTCCTTTTTTTTGTAGGTATCAAGACAGATTCTATTATATAATTATCATTAAGTCTTACTGTATTTTTAATGGTGCCATCTAAACTTTTTTGACTTAAATCAAATTTTATATTATTAATTTCAAAATTTGATTTAAGTAATACTCTGGATTCTTTAGAAATATTTGTCATCATATCAAATTTATGAACCCCTTTATTCCAAAGCCAATTATATACCTGATCTGCTCTATATGGAAGCAACCCTTTTTTTTGAAATAGTTCTCTTAACTCCGTTAACGTTAAAGACCTAATATCTATTTTTACAAAATCATCCAAATTAAAATCAAATTCAACTAAATTAATCCTTTAATTTCTATAAAATTAACATAGCGTCTCCATAAGAGTAGAAATTATATTTCTTTTTAATAGCAACCTTGTAAGCATGTTTAATAAAGTTGTGATCAGCAAATGCAGACACCATCATTAATAAAGTAGATTTTGGTGTATGAAAATTTGTTATCATGCAATTTGCTATAGAAAAATTATATGGATGAAAAATAAATTTATGTGTCCACCCATTAAATTCATTTAAAGACCCAAAGGAAGAAACTGAACTCTCTAAGCCTCTCATACTAGTTGTCCCCACAGCACAAATTTTTTTATTTGAATGAATAACTGAGTTTATTTTATTAACTGCAATTGTGTCAATTATCAATTCCTCTGAATCCATTTTATGCTTGGATAGATCTTCAACTTCAACGGGACTAAAAGTGCCTAAACCTACGTGTAAAGTTAATTCAACAAAATCAATTCCCTTTATTTGAAGTCTTTTTAAAAGGTGTTTTGAAAAATGAAGTCCCGCTGTTGGGGCTGCAACTGCTCCCTCGTGCTTAGCATAAATTGTTTGATATCTTTCCTTATCTTCATCTTCAACTGGTCTATTAATATATTTTGGTAGAGGAGTTTGTCCTAACTCTGTCAACTTATTCCTAAAATCATAGTAAGTTCCATCAAATAAAAATCTAAGAGTTCTGCCCCTAGAAGTAGTGTTATCAATGACTTCCGCTACCAAACTCTGATCATCACCAAAATATAATTTGTTTCCTATTCTTATTTTCCTTGCTGGATCAACCAAAACATCCCATAATCTCTGATCTTTGTTAAGTTCACGTAATAAAAACACTTCAATTTGAGCTCCTGTTTTTTCTTTATTACCATATAATCTTGCAGGAAAAACCTTAGTATTGTTCAAAACCATTACATCTCCTGAATTAAAAAAATCAATAACTTCCTTAAATATATGATGAGAAATTTTTTCTTCCTTTCTATTTAAAACCATTAATCTTGATTCATCTCTATTTTCTGAAGGTCTCTGTGCCAAGAGTGATTTAGGTAATTCAAATTGATAACCAGACAGCTTCATAATAAAAATTTAATTTGCAAATATAATATCTCTAAACACCAGAAGTCAAGTAAAAAAGCATTTAATTTACATTATATTGAAAACCAATACGTTCTAAATCAATCCAAAAATTAGGATAAGATTTATCTACTACTTTAAAATCGTTAATTTGAATAGGCACCTTTATTGATAGTGGTGCAAATGCCATGGCCATTCTATGGTCATTATAACTTTCCACTAAACAATTTTGATTAAATTTTTTATTTGTTTTTCTTAAATACAATGAGTTATCAAATATACTTATATCAGCACCTAATTTAGTCATTTCAGTTTTCAAAGCAAATAATCTGTCAGTTTCTTTTATCTTAAGTGTATGTAATCCCGTAAGCTGACAATCTATTCCCAAACCAAAACATGTAACAGCTATCGTTTGAGCAATATCAGGAGAATCTATCAAATTTAAATTTATCTTATTGCTTGTGACCTTTTTATTCTTTAATAGAATCAAACTCCCATCATTAAATTTACTAGAGACACCTAGTGATTCATAAATTTTTACTAAACAAGAATCTCCTTGAAGACTATTTTTTTTATAATCACTTAACTTAATTTCTCCACTTTCACATAAAGCCATTATACTATAGTAATAGGAAGCAGAACTCCAATCAGATTCAATTTTATAAGAAATATTATTTATTTCTTTTTTTGGATCAATTTGAATAAAATTTTTATTTAATATTGAATTTATTCCTAAATCTTTTAATAGACGCAAAGTCATTTTTATATATGGCATTGAAGTTATATTACCAATTAATTCAATTTTTAGTCCATTTTTTAAAGTTGGAGCTAAAAGTATCAAAGACGAAATATACTGACTACTAACATTTGCTGACAACTTAACATAGTTTGATATTAAATTATTTCCAATAATTTTGATTGGAGGAAAACCTTCTTTTTTTTCATAAAAAATTTTTGCGCCTAAATTATTTAAAGCTTCGACTAAAATATTAATTGGTCTTTCTTGCATCCTTTTTGAACCAGTTAATATTACTTCTCTACCCTTTCTTGTTGAAAAATAAGAAGTTAAAAATCTCATTGCGGTACCAGCATCACCTATATCAATAATTTTATTCTTAGACTTTAATCCTTTTTTCATAACTAGAGTATCTTCAGATTTAGATTCATTATAAATTTTAATAGAAGGATAAAGCGATTGCATAAATAACAACCTATTTGAAATACTTTTTGATCCAGTAACTTCTATTGAACCTTGACAAATTTTTGATGGATGAAACAAATTCAAATACATACTATGATTTTAATTTTGGATTATTTTTATGTCTATCATGATCCCTTTTTGTCTTTATTTTCAATTTTGAATCAAAAGCAGATTGAAGATCAATCCCTGTTTGATTTGCTATACAAAGAAGAACAAACAAAACATCAGCCAATTCTTCACCAAGATCATCACTTTTATCTGAATCTTTCTCAGATTGTTCTCCAAACCGTCTGGCTATTATTGATGCTACCTCTCCAACCTCTTCAGTTAATTGAGCCATGTTTGTTAGTTCACCAAAATATCGCACACCGTGTTTTTTAATCCACTGATCAACTTGTTTTTGAGCTTTTTTTAAATCCATGCATCAAAAATAAAAATAATTAATGTTTTGAATGTTATAATTATATAACCATTACTATTTTTAAAAAAATTTTTTAATCTCTTTTAAAGATTCAACAATTATACAAAGATCATGTAAAGATTCATTATTAGAGTTAAAATGAATTGCATTAATCCCAACATTTAAAGCTCCTGTTATATCGGCCTCTTTGCTATCTCCAATCATTACTGATGACTCAGGTTTAACATTAACTTTATTTAAGGCATAATTAAATATTTTGTAATCAGGTTTTTTATAACCAATATGTTCAGAGGTAAAAATATTGTCAAAATATTTATCTAAACCAGAATTTTTTATTTTTAATTTTTGGACATTTTCAAATCCATTTGATATTATATGTAAATTATATTTTATTATTAAATTATCAAGAAGATCAATTGCACCAAAAAATAAAAAAGAAAAACTAGATAAATACTTTATATATAAATCAGATATCTTAATTATTTGACTATAATCTATTTTATAATTAAGTTTTAAAAATGTTAGCTTAAATCTTTGATATCTTAAATCATAATGAGATATTTTATTCTCTCTGTATAATTTCCAATACTTATGATTAATTGGTCTATATAATTCAAGAAAATCATTTAATGAAATTTTAAGATTCATTAAATAAAAAATTTTTTTAAAAGTTAACTCAGAATTTTTTTCAAAATCCCATAATGTATGATCTAGATCAAAAAAAATATCAGATATTTTATTTTTATCAAAAGTTTTCAATATGACTTTTAAATTTTCTATAATTAAAACCACCAAAATTATCAGAACTCATCATTAAGACAATAGTATTAAAGTAATCATCATTAATAAGATTTTCATATAATTCAATTGAACTGGTTATTACCTTAATTCTTTCATTATTAAATGATCTTTTAATTTGATCTGAAGAAATAATTTCTCTGTTTTTCTGTTTCAAAACTTTAGCACTATAAAACACAATTGTCTTATCAATATCATTCAATGTATTAGAATAATTCTTTAAAAAAGTTAATTCGAGACTACTATAAGTATGCAACTCATAACAAACAACTATTCTATAATTGCTAAATTGATTTATTACAGCATCTTTAGTTGCCTTAACTTTACTAGGAGAATGAGCAAAATCTTTATATAAAAAACTTGTTTTTCCCTTAGCTATACATTCTAACCTTCCTGAAGCTCCCTTGAAACTATGTATGGCTTGAAAAAAATCTACCTCATTTATTCCCATCAATTGACTTACCCACCTTGCACCTTCAAGGTTTACAAGATTATGTTCACCAAAACAATTCAACTTAATTTTTCCTTCTAAACTTTCAATATATGTAACTCCATCATAAATTTCATTTTTTGGAATATCATAAGGTATTTTTTTTATCGGATGAATTGTTTTTTCAACAAGTTCAACTAACCTCTTATCAAGCGAATTATAAAATAAAACCCCTCCCTCAGAAATCGATAATATAAATTTTTTAAACTGTTCAGAGTATAATTCTAATGTTGGAAAAACATTAACATGATCCCATAAAATACCATTTATAATTGCTATTTGTGGATTATACCATAAAAACTTTGACTTAGAATCTATAGCGGAAGATAAATATTCATCTCCCTCAATAAGAATAAAATTATTTTCATCTTTTAATGATATAGTTTCATTTGAACCTTGAATTGGAGCTCCGATTATATAATCAATTTGAATATTATTATATTTCATTACATGTAAAATCATGGTTGAAATAGATGTTTTTCCATGACTGCCAGATATTACAATCCTAGTTTTATTTAAACTTAATGAACTAATAAATTCTGGATATGATTTAATAGGTAACCTCAAAGATTGAGCTTTTTCTAGTTCAAGATTATCTTTTTTTGCATGCATGCCTAGAATAATCAAATCTATTTTAGATGAAATTTTTTCGGGAAACCATCCAGTATTTTCTGGAAATATACCTGCATTTTTCAAATTTGACTTTGCAGGTTCATAAATTACATCATCACTGCCTGAAACTTCATATCCTTTTCTCAACATCTCTATTGCTAAACTATGCATAGCAGCTCCCCCAATAGCGATAAAATGAATTTTTTTGATCATATAAAAAAAACGTTTAATGAAAATAAAAACTTAAGTATTTTCAGACAATTTTTTACTAATCCATTTTTTTGATATAATATCATTTTCATTTAATAAATTCCAAAGACCATCTTTTAAATTAGAAATGTTTTTTTTTGATAAACTTGAAATAATAAAAAAAGAGATGTTTGGAAAAAATTTTTTTACTTCTTTTTGAAATTCTTTTATTAATTCATTGTCCAACAGATCACATTTTGAAAAAGCAACCAAAAACTTTTTGTCAATTAATTCAGGATTATATTTTAACAGTTCCTTTCTCAAAACATCAAATTCCTTTTTTACATTAACTGAATCTACTGAAATCAAAAATAACAAGATTGAATTTCTTTCAATATGTCTTAAAAAATAATACCCCAATCCTTTTCCCTTTGAAGCACCTTCTATAATACCAGGAATATCTGCAATGACAAAAGACGTATAATCACGATAATTAACTATTCCCAAATTAGGTTTTAAAGTTGTAAACTCATAATCCGCTATCTTGGGTTTTGCAGAAGTTAATACACTTAATAGAGTTGATTTTCCCGCATTAGGAAATCCGACAAAACCTACATCAGCAAGTACTTTAAGTTCTAATATAAGATTTTTACTTTTCCCTTCAATTCCAGGTTGAGCATAACGAGGTGTTTGCCTTGTAGATGATTTAAAATGCCAATTTCCTCTTCCTCCCAAACCCCCTTCTATTAAAATAACTTCTTGATTATCCTTTGTTATCTCAGTTATTAAATTATTTGTGTCTGAATCTTTAATTATTGTTCCCAGAGGAACTTCAATATATTTATCAGTTCCATTAATACCAGTTCTCCTATTCTTAGATCCATCTCCCGCATGACCAGCAGAAAAATGCTTTTGAAATTTAAATGTATAAAGAGTCCAAAAGTTTTTGTTTCCTTTAATTATGATATGACCTCCTCTGCCACCATCCCCTCCCTCAGGACCTCCTTTAGAAACGTATTTCTCTCTATGTAAATAAGTAGAACCCTTACCCCCATTACCTGAACATACATAAATCTTAACATAGTCTACAAAATTTCCTTCAGTCATTTTATTTGATTAATACGTCTATTACCTTATATAATCTTTCAGTAACTTGATCAATTGATCCAATTCCATCAACAATCCTAAATTTATTTTGCTTTTTATAATACTCTTCTAAAAGTGAAGTTTTATTATTATACTCCTCAAAACGATTTTTTATTTTTATTTCATCTTTATCATCTTTTCTTCCACTAGTTAAACCTCTATTTAAAATACGTTTAATCAACAAATCATCTTCAACTTCAATCGCAATTGTTAAATCTATATTCATTTTTTTCTGTTCTAAATAATTATCTAAAGATTTAGCTTGCTCAGCTGTTCTAGGGAAACCATCAAATAAAAAACCTTTAACATTAAGATTATTTTCAACTTCAGCCTTTAACATTTCAATAGTAACGTTATCTGGAACTAGCTCACCTTTATTCATATATGTCTGGGCTAACTTTCCTAAACCTGTTTCATTTTCAATATTCTGCCTAAATATATACCCAGTGGAAATATGTATAAGTTCATATTTTTTTTTAATAAATTCAGCTTGTGTTCCCTTTCCGGAACCAGGTTTTCCAAATAAAACAATATTTATCATGACATAAATTTGAACAAATATATCCAATTTGATCTTGATTTATAAATTACAAAAAACTAATGCTTATTTTTGTAAAAATTTGAAAATGACCTTTTTTTCTACTTCTAAAACTATCGGTATTTTGGGTGGTGGTCAATTGGGTAAAATGCTTCTATCTAAAACTAGACAATGGGATATTAAAACTAAAGTGCTAGATAATAATTCTGATGCTCCAGCAAAATATGATTGTAATGAATTTCATGTAGGAGATTTAATGGACTACAATACAGTTTTAAACTTCGCAAAAGATTTAGATATTCTCACTATTGAAATTGAAAATGTAAATATCAAAGCCTTAGAAAAAATTGAAAAAAAAGGAATTAAAGTTTACCCACAACCAAGTGTATTGAAAATCATTCAAAATAAACTTAAACAAAAAAAATTTTATAAAAAAAATAAAATGCCAATAGCTTTATTTATTGAATTTGATTCTAAAAAAGCTTTAAAAGAAAATATCTTGTTAAGAAAATTATCTTTCCCCTTTGTTTGGAAATCTAATTCTATGGGTTATGATGGTTTTGGAGTGAAAATTATAAAATCAAATAAAGATTTAGAAAACTTAAATGACTCTTCATGTTTTGTTGAAGAGCTGGTCGACATAAAAAAAGAACTTGCTGTAATTGTTTGCAGAAATGCAAAAGGACAAATGACTAATTATCCAGTTGTAGAAATGAAATTCAATACCAACTCAAATCAAGTTGAATACGTTTTAAGCCCAGCTAGAATAAATAATGAAATTTCAAAAAAAGCAATTTCAATTTCTTCAAAATTATCAAAACTATACAATCATATTGGAATAATGGCAATTGAGCTTTTTTTAACTAGTGATAATGAAATTTTAATTAATGAAGTTGCTCCAAGACCTCATAATAGTGGTCACTTTTCAATTGAAATGTCATATACAAGCCAATTTGAACAACACATAAGAGCTATTTTAGATTTACCTTTAGGAGAAACAAAAAATAAAATTTCAGGAGTAATGGTTAATTTAGTTGGGAAAAAAGGCTATAATGGTCCTGTAATTTATAAAAATATTGATCAAATAATGGCGATTGAAGGTGTAACTCCCCATATTTATGGGAAAAAAGAAACCCGACCAAATAGAAAAATGGGTCATATAACGATAGTTAATGAAAAACTAGATTATGCAATAAAAATTGCAAAAAAAATAAAGGAAACAATAGAAGTAATATCAAAATAATTATGGCACAAATAGGAATAATAATGGGAAGTAAATCAGATTTACCAATTATGCAAGAAGCTATTGACATTTTAAATGAATTTGGTCTCGAGACTGATGTTGATATTGTATCAGCACATAGAACACCTGAAAAAATGATGGATTATGGAGTTAATGCTCACAAAAAGGGAATAAAGGTAATAATTGCCGGAGCTAGTGGAGCAGCTCATCTTCCTGGAATGATAGCTTCAGTTTGTCCCCTTCCAATAATTGGAGTTCCTATCAAATCGTCAAATTCAATTGATGGGTGGGATTCTGTCCTATCTATTCTTCAAATGCCTAGAGGAGTCCCTGTGGCAACAGTAGCTTTAAACGGTGCAAAAAACGCAGGAATTCTAGCTGCACAAATATTAGGATCTAATAACGATAAAATTCAAGAAAAAGTTCTTAATTATAAAAATAATCTTAAAATCAAAATAATTAAAACCAGTAAATCATTAAGAAAAAAAAAATAAAATAATATTTTTCAAACTATTAATTCCAAATTGAATAACCCCCTTTTAAATCATATATTCTTTTAAAACCTAAAGAGTCCATAATAATCCCAGCTTCATGACTTCTATTTCCTGAACGACAATAGATTAAAATAGGTTTATTTTTCCTCAGCTTATTAATTTCAGTTATAAAATTCAAGTCTTTATAATCTATATTAATTGCATTAGGGATATGTCCATGTATAAACTCTGAAGGAGTTCTTACATCTATTATTTTATAGCCCTTATTAATCTTTCTTTTAAAATCATTTATTTCAATAATCTCATAAGTATTATTTTGAAAAATAATAAAAAAGATTAATAAAATATATTTCATACTATTAAGATAATTTATTTGACTAAAGTAAATAAATTAAATGCCTTAACCCAATCTTATTTAATAATATTTTTTCATATAATAATGAAAGAAATCTAACCATATTATCAGCAAATAATATGCTGAAAAAAATAAATATTAACAATAGATAAAACATCTAACTTAAAATTATCTATTGTTAATCGAGTCAGAAATATTACCGCTAAAGCTATATGAATAAAGGGTTTTATATAAAATTGTAAAACTAAAAAAAGCATTTTCATTTATTAAAATTATTCAATAAAAAAAGAACTTAACAATTCCATTTGAAAAAAAAAGTGATATACACAGAAACTTAAGAAAAAACGAATGAGTTAATGGTGTATTTTTGAAAAAAAGTATTAAATGAACTCTGATAGTTTTTCCTCAAGACATATAGGTCCCAGTGAAAAAGAAATAATAAAAATGCTTGATTACATGAATTTAGAATCAATAGAAAAACTATTAGAAGAAACAATACCTAAATCAATAAGATTAAACAAACCAATAGAAATTCCAGATGGAATTAGTGAGTATGAATTTGCAAGAGAAATCAGAAAACTCTCTGAAGAGAATAAACTTTTTCATTGTTATATTGGATTAGGTTACAATCCAACAATTCTCCCTGCTGTCATCCAAAGAAATATTTTAGAAAACCCTGGATGGTACACTGCTTATACCCCATATCAAGCAGAAATAGCTCAAGGAAGGTTAGAAGCTTTATTTAATTTTCAAACAATGATTTGTGATTTAACAAATATGGAAATTTCTAATGCTTCACTTTTAGATGAGGGAACTGCTGCAGCTGAAGCCATGACTATGTTATACAATACTAGAGGTAATGAAAAAAAAGCAAAAAATTACAATTATTTTTTTATCGACGAAAATATTTTCCCTCAAACTTTATCAGTACTTGAAACTAGATCAGATCCATTAGGAATTAAACTCTTAATTGGAGATCCATGCAAGATAGATTTTTCAAAAAAAATATATGCTGGAATTATTCAAAATCCTGGAAAAAATGGTCAAATCCAAAATTTAAACCAAATAATTAAAAAATGTCAAGAAGAAAAAATAAAAACTATAGTTGCCGCTGATTTATTAAGTTTAATACTAATTACCCCTCCCGGTGAAATGGGAGTTGATATTGTTATTGGTTCTACTCAACGTTTTGGTATTCCCATGGGATATGGTGGTCCTCATGCTGCCTTTTTTGCAACTAAAGAAATCTATAAAAGGAATATTCCTGGAAGAATAATAGGTGAAACTATTGATTTAGATGGTTCAAAAGCTCTTAGGATGGCTCTTCAAACAAGAGAACAACACATTAAAAGAGATCGTGCAACTTCAAATATTTGTACAGCTCAAGTATTATTAGCAGTAATGGCAGGAATGTATGCTGTTTTTCATGGTCCAAAAGGTTTAAAAAACATAGCTAAAAAAATTCATGAAAAAACAGTAAACCTTTCCAATTCTCTTAAATCCCTAGGAATTAATCAAATGAACGATTCTTTTTTTGATACTTTAAAAATTAGTACTGACACAAAAAAAGTAAGATCAATTGCAGAAAGAAAAAAAATTAATTTCAATTATATAGACAATAAAAATCTAACAATTTCATTAAATGAAACTACCTCGGAAAAAGATTTGAACAAAATTATTGGAATTTTTGAAGAGTTAACAAAAAATAAAAACGTCGAAAAATTTATTCCAATAAATGAAAAAAAATCTTTAAAAAATCATTTTAGAAATTCAAGCTTTCTTACTCATAATATTTTCAATAGTTATCACAACGAAACAAGTTTAATGAGATATATGAAAAATTTAGAAAAAAAAGATTTAGCATTAAATCATTCTATGATATCGTTAGGATCTTGTACAATGAAACTTAATGCCGCTAGTGAAATGCTGCCTTTAAGTTCAACTAAATGGAATAATATTCATCCTTTTGTTCCATATAATCAAGCTAATGGATATCATAAGTTAATTTCTACATTAGAAAAACAATTAAGTATAATAACTGGTTTCCATTCAACCTCTTTACAACCTAATTCAGGAGCTCAAGGTGAATACTCTGGTCTAATGGTAATTCGATCCTATCATAAATCTAAAAAAAATTCTAATAGAAATGTTTGTTTAATTCCTGCATCTGCTCACGGAACAAACCCAGCTTCTGCAATTATGGCAGGAATGAAAATTGTTGTTATAAAAACAGACAAACATGGAAATATTGATTGGGATGATATAAATGAAAAAGCAACAAATTTTAAAAATAACCTTGCTACTCTAATGATCACATATCCCTCAACTCATGGGGTATTCGAATCCAAAATAAAGAAAATAACAGAGTTAATTCATAATTGTGGAGGACAAGTTTATATGGATGGAGCAAATATGAATGCTCAAGTTGGATTAACTAGTCCATCAAAAATTGGAGCTGATGTGTGCCACCTTAATCTTCACAAAACCTTTGCGATACCTCATGGTGGAGGTGGTCCTGGAGTAGGTCCAATATGTGTTGCTAAACATTTATCTGAATTTTTACCAGGAAATCCTATAATAAAAACAGGAGGAAAAAATTCAATTTCAGCAATATCTTCTGCGCCATATGGTTCTGCTTTGGCTTGTATAATCTCATATGCTTATATTAAACTTCTTGGTGGAAAAGGGTTGAAAAGATCAACAGAAATTGCCATTTTAAATGCTAATTATATAAAAAAAAGATTAGAAGGTCCATACAAAATACTTTACAAAGGAGAAATAAATAATAGAAATGCTCATGAACTAATTATTGATTGTAGAGAGTTTAGAGAAAATGGAATTGAAGTTACTGATATTGCTAAAAGACTAATGGACTATGGATTTCATGCACCTACAGTCTCATTTCCTGTAGCAGGAACTATGATGATAGAACCTACTGAAAGTGAAAACCTTAAAGAAATTAATCGTTTTTGTGATGCTCTGATCTCAATTAAAAAAGAAATTGAGACAAATACTGAAGAAACGATTTCATTGTTAAAAAATGCTCCACATACTTTAAAAATGGTTACTGCAGATAAATGGGACTTTCCTTACACCAGAAATAAAGCTGCATTCCCATTACCTTTTTTATTTAATAATAAATTTTGGCCAGCAGTCAGAAGGGTGGATGAAGCTTATGGAGATCGTAATTTAATTTGTAATTGTTCTCAAACTAACTTATACCTAAAAGATTAAATTTCAAGATTTTAAATCTAAAAAAATTAAAAAATTAAACTTTATACTAAGAAATTGAATATCGTACAAAATTTTGAATAATTTTACTTTAAAAAATTATAAACAATAATTTTGGTTTGTAATGAGCATAAAAATAACAGGGACTGGAAGTATAATTCCTAAAATTAAAGAGAATAATTCTGCATTTTACAATCATATTTTTTATGATATAAATGGAAATCTTATCAATTTAGATAATAAAGAAATAATTAAAAAATTTAAATCAATTACAGGAATTGAAAATCGTCGTTACATAAATTCTAATCAAAAATCATCTGACATAGCAATTGAAGCGTCAAAAATTGCAATCAAGGATTCTGGAATTGATAAAGAAGATATTGATTATATCATTTTAGCTCATAATATTGGTGATATCACTTCAAATTCTAATCAAGTTGATACCTTGCCATCTCTCGCATCTAGAGTTAAAGCTGGGTTAAAAATAATAAACCCCTCATGCGTTGCTTATGATATTCTTTTTGGTTGTCCCGGTTGGATTGAAGGTGTTATTCAAGCTGCTGCATTTATAAAAGCCAAAATGGCTAAAAAATGTCTGGTTATTGGCTCAGATACACTCTCAAGAGTTTTAGACAAAAGTGATAGAGATTCTATGATTTATGCTGATGGAGCTGGTGCAACAATTATAGAAAACTGCAATCAAAAGGGTGGAATACTATCACACAAAACAGCAACATATTCCTCTAATGATGAAATTAATTATATATACTATGGTAATGCCAATAATAAAATTGATGATAAAACAAAATACATAAAAATGCAAGGGAGAAAAGTTTATGAATTTGCTTTAAATCATGTCCCTATGGCAATGAAAGAATGTGTAGATAATTCTAATGTTTCAATAGAAAAAATAAAAAAAATTTTTATTCATCAAGCCAATCAGAAAATGGATGAAGAAATTATTAAACGGTTTTACAAACTCTTCAATAAAAAAATGCCTAATGATGTCTTACCCATGAATATTAAAGATTTTGGAAATAGTTCTGTAGCAACTATTCCAACTCTTTACGATTTAACTAAAAAGAAGAATTACAATGATCACCATATAAATAATGGGGATCATATTTTATTCGCATCTGTAGGAGCTGGAATGAATATAAATGCTCTAACTTATCAACTATAGATTTTTTGCGATTTAAAAAATAAAATCTTAATCCCTTAAATTATTAACTTTGAATTTAAATGAAAATATTAGAACACATTGGGCGTTATTTTATAATGTTAAGCAAGATCTTTGGGAAGTTCACAAAATGGAATGTTCTTAGACCTCTTATTTTTAAGGAAATTGATATACTGATTATTGGTTCTCTTGGAATAGTTTCATTTATTTCATTTTTTGTTGGAGGTGTAGTTGCTATTCAAACTGCATTAAACATGGAAAATCCATTTTTGCCAAAAAATCTAATAGGTTTTGCAACACGTCAATCAATAATACTAGAATTTGCTCCTACATTTATTTCAGTCATTATGGCTGGAAAAGTAGGATCATTTATTGCATCAAGTATTGGCACTATGAGAGTGACTGAACAAATTGATGCTTTAGAAGTTATGGGTA
>Ga0310121_10001452_pt1 | contig 24220 bp, 21 predicted proteins | sample CB27_Tmax_986_MG_FD_203504 | JGI IMG/M metagenome (GOLD analysis project Ga0310121, IMG submission 203504) | Marine microbial communities from Western Arctic Ocean, Canada - CB27_Tmax_986 | ecosystem: Environmental > Aquatic > Marine > Oceanic | place: Canada: Western Arctic Ocean | collected...
CGTCCTGCGGAAAATTCGCGACGATCTGCTTTCGCTTCCTGGCGTGGGCATGTCCGTGATGGAGATCAGCCACCGGAGCGACGAATATCGAGCCATTCAGAATGCTGCGGCTGAGAATCTGCGGACGCTCCTCAAAATCTCTGACAGCTATCGGATCCTATTCCTGCAAGGCGGATCCCGGCTGCAATTCTCCATGATTCCGATGAATCTCCTTCGTGGCACTGGGCGTATCGCAAACTACATCCTGACGGGGACTTGGGGCCAGAAAGCGTATCAGGAAGCGGTTAAAGAAGGGGAAGTCCACGCCTGCGCTGACTGCTCGCAGTCCGGTTACAGCCGCTTGCCTGCTGCTGGGGAGATCCAACTCCATGACCCAGTGGCCTATGTCCATCTGACCTCCAACGAAACGATCGAGGGGGTGCAATTCAAGTCCGAGCCGGCCATCGGCGACGCGACATTGGTGTGCGATGCCTCATCAGATTTTCTCTGTCGGCCACTCCCCATCGAACGCTACGGCATGATCTATGCGTGCGCGCAGAAAAACGCGGGTGTAGCGGGCGTGACCGTGGTGATTATGCACGACGATCTCGTCTCGCGTGGCCAAGATGATTTACCCGGGTATCTGAATTATCGATCGCATGCTGAGAATGACTCGCTCTTCAATACCCCGCCGACCTTTGCTGTCTATGTGATGAAACTGGTAACCGATTGGCTGCTCGGCGAAGTCGGAGGACTGGAAGATATTCACCAACGAAACCAGGCGAAGTCCGCCATGCTTTACGAAGCCATCGACCAGAGTAATGGCTTCTACGTCGGGCACGCGGAACCAGCGGCCCGTTCGATCATGAATGTCACATTTCGGCTGAACAACGACGAACAGCAGGCGGCCTTCCTGGAAGCCGCCAGATCTCGTGATCTTGTCAACCTACTGGGACATCGCTCCGTCCGGGGAATTCGGGCCTCCATCTACAATGCCATGCCAGAGCAAGGTGTCACGGCGCTCCGCGATCTGATGCAGGATTTCCGCCGAGAACACAGCTAACCATCGGACACTTTCATGCCACGAATCATTGTGTTGGACAATCTAGCCCAGGAAGGACTGGACCTACTCGAGGAGGCGGAAGGAATCGAGTTTGAGGTTCGGACCGGTCTTAAGGGAACGAAGCTTAACGAAGCGTTGGTTGATTTCGACGGCGCCATTTGCCGTAGCGGCGTCACCCTGGATGCGGAAGCTTTGAAAGGAAACCAACGGCTGCGTGCGATCGTTCGAGCGGGTGTCGGAACGGACAATATCGACAAGACGGTGGCCACCCGACAGGGCATCATCGTCATGAACACGCCGACCGGAAATACGTTGAGCACGGCCGAACATGCTTTCGCATTGATGCTTGGCCTTTCCCGAAATACGGCCCCAGCCAACCAGAGCTTGATCGAAGGTCGATGGGATCGCAAAGACTTCATGGGGGCCCAACTCGCCGACAAGACACTGGGCATCGTGGGTCTGGGACGAATTGGCCAGGAGGTGGCGCGCCGGGCACTGGCCTTTCAGATGCGGCTGGTCGGATATGACCCATTCCTCTCCTCCGATCGGGCTGAGAAATTGGGAGTGGAATTGGTAGCCGAAGTTCGTGACATGTTGCCGCGGATTGATTACCTGACCGTGCACACTCCATTGACACCGGAGACGCGTGGACTGATCGATATGGATGCCTTGGAAATCATCCGTCCTGGCGCCAGGTTGATCAACTGCGCTCGTGGCGGCATTTATGACGAACGGGCGTTGATCGCTGGATTGGAATCAGGGCGGCTCGGCGGCGTCGCCCTCGATGTATTCGAGTCCGAACCGTGTACCGACAGCCCGCTCTTTGGCCGACCCGGAGTGCTTTGCACACCCCATTTGGGAGCCAGTACCGAGGAAGCTCAGACCCAGGTTGCCTTGGAAGCGGTCAACCTCTTGGTCAATTTCTTGACCACCGGAGAGATTCGCCATGCGGTGAATACGGCTGCCGTCGATCCAAAGACACTGGAGTCCATCCGAGGCTATCTCAACCTGGCCTACCGACTCGGTCTGTTTATGGCTCAATGGTACAGCGGCACCCCCCAGACCTGCCGCCTAACGTATCGCGGTGATGTGGCATCCAAAAATACGCATATGATCACGTCCGCCTTTTGTGCCGGACTGATCGAATCCGCCATGGATGCGGGCGTTAACATCGTTAACGCGGAAGTGCTGCTCCGCGAACGTGGCATCGAAATCATCGAAGAGTGCCACGGCGAACAGCTCGCTTTTAGTTCGTCAGTCCGAGTCGATGTCCAGACAGACGACGCCAGTTTCGCGGCGGCTGGCACCTTGTTCGGAAACGACATGCCTCGTCTGATTCGACTGAATGACCACCGTTTGGAGGCCTATCTGGACGGAAACCTCTTGCTATTCACACACAACGACATCCCTGGAATTATTGGATCGGTAGGAACCATTTTTGGCAATCACCAGATCAACATTGCACAGATGGCAGTTGGTCGCGATCAGGACGGACCCGGTGGCGATTCCGTCGGAGTGCTGAATCTTGATACTCGCCCCACGCCCCAATCTTTGCAGGAAATCGTGGGCCATGCCAGCATTTACAGTGCGATGAGTATTGTTCTGCCACCGGCGGGCCAACTTCCAGGGTGGTTGCCGAAATAGCATTCCGGCCGCCATACGTTTAGAAACGCGACGGGCGAGGTTTTCCTGAAATGAAGGTGCATGAAATGAACGTGCATCTCCTTACTAATTTAACGGACGGGCTCTTGAACGGCCTCCGCGGGACGAGACCCTGGCGACGGCCACCCACGAAGCGGGACAGGTCTACCGCGGACATCTTTTTTGCGTGGGATCGCTTTGTTCCTACTCCCGTGCGTGTGGGGCGGTTACGTCCCAGCTTACCAGCGAGATACAACTTTCTTCGCTGGACGACAGGCGACCCACCGAGCCGACTGTCCTTCTTATGGATGATGGGAGTGATCACATGCCTTTTGAGGGGGCTTTTCCTGTCGCCGCTGATTCGCGTCGGAATTCACGAAATGGCTCAAGTCTGGACAAGTTGATCTGGTCGCGCGACTGTCAGATTCGATATAGTCGGAATGAATGACTTAGATTCTCCGTCTTTAAAGACTGATTCCCCACGTCGCATGCTTAAGAGTTACCGATATATAGTCGGTACACGGCACGGCCGCCTGGTAAGTCGCGCGACGGAATGGCAATTACCTCACCATTACATCCAGACATACGAAAAAAGCGGTAACGATCCATGCCAGCCTTAAATTCCGGGTTCAACGAGCATATCGGCCAAGCGCTGGAAAGCTCGCCTCACGTCTCCAGACGTATGCTCCGTTACGAAACTAGCAACGGACACGTCACACTGCGTGGCACTGTGACATCCTATTTCGAGAAACAGATGGCTCAAGAAGCTATTCGCAAAGTGGACGGTGTCGCTGGCATCGAAAACAACCTCCAAGTGAGCTGGCACGAGCAAAGTTGATCGATCGGCAGCGCAACCAGGATCGTCTCAATTCCGCCTAGGCCGACTTCAAGTCGTTGACAGTCGAAGGGATAACCAGCCCAGGGATCCTCGCCTTGGCGCCTTTGCGCGAGAATTCGACCTATTTCGCGCGCCAATCCGCTAAGGTGCCAAGTGCCAAGGTCAACGTGGAAGGTGTCAACGCCCCGTATTGGGGTCGCGGACGGTACCCAGAATCCAGACTGGCCTGCCAAATCCCAACGGAGCCTGGAATCCGGCCATCTTCCTTGAATCCTCCGCACTTCGCTCTCCCCCATTGAAGAAAATCCGAACCACCACAATACTACGTGGGTGTTTCCGTAACTTGAACCGCGCGCCGGTGGGCGTCCAGCGCCCGCCTTTTGAAGTTGCGCTATTTGGCAACCCGACGCGTAAGCGAGGGAAATTCACGTATTCAGTGCGTCCCTCGCTTACGCGTCGGGTTACCATTTCCCGAGGAAATCTAACATAGCGCAACTTCAAAACGCCCGCTTTGGCCCCGAAATCCAAATCGAAACCTAAGGAGCAAATTAGATGGCGAACATCACACTCAAAGGGGAACCCATTGAAATCGCTGGTGACGAGCTGTCGGCCGGAAGTGCCGCGCCCGACTTTTCCTTGCAAGCCACGGACTTGAGCGAAGTGACGCTGGCGACGGGCCAAGGCAAGGCCCGAATCATCGCCACGATCCCTTCTTTGGACACACCGGTGTGTCACGAGGAGACGAAGAAATTCAACGACCGGGTCAAGGAGCTTGACAACGTCGAGGTTTTAGTCGTGAGCATGGACTTGCCATTCGGCCAGCAGCGGTGGTGCGGGTCCGAGGGCGTCGAAAACGCCAAGACGTTGAGTGCGCATCGCTGTGCCAAGTTCGGCGAAGACTACGGGGTCCTTATCAAGGGGGGACCCCTTGATCGCTGTCTCGCACGCGCTATCTTCGTGGTCGACGGAGAAGGTAAACTGACCCACGTGCAGTACGTTGGCGAAATTGCCGAGCATCCCGACTACGATGCCGCCTTGGCGGCCGCCAAGGCGTAGCCAAACGCGGGGCCGTTGGCGCCCGCATCCTATCGATGATGATCACCTTCGACGGTCTTACCAACGGAGCTTGGTGGGGCCGTTTTGTGTTGGGAACCGAGCCAAAGCCCCATGATTTCAATGAACCGCCATCAGTCGGCCAGACTGCCGCGAATCCCCAGACTCCCGCGAATCCATTGATTCGCCTCTTCGAGCGCCTGCGGTAGCTTGTCTGGTTCCTTGCCACCCGCTTGAGCCATATCGGGCTTGCCCCCGCCTCCGCCTCCCACCACGGGCGCCACTTCCTTCACCCAATCACCTGCTTTGATACCTTGGTCAACCAAATCGTGGCTCACACCTGCCACCAGTATCACTTTTCCATCTTCCGTCGACGTGGCGAGAAATACGGCACTGGACGTTGTTCGTTTGCGGATCTGATCAATCAGCTGGCGCATGAGATTCGGATTGGATGCAACCAGTTTCTCGACGACGACATTGGTGTCGCCGATGGAAACTGCGTTCTCGATCAGAGACTCCGCTGAGACATCTCCCTCGGCAGAGCGTTCAACCAATTGCGATCTGAGTTTCTCGACTTCCTTTTGAACCGCCTCGACTCGAGACAACACTTCGTGTTGTGGCACATTTAGAATCCGCGTGACCTGTTTGACGATCGCTTTGATTTGAACATATTCCACAGCGGCGTCGCTTTCTAAAGCAGGAACGGGCGCCGTTTTCGACAGGTCCGCTCCACCGCCCGCACCGGCCAAGCGCTTCTTGAGGCCGCGCACCGCAGCGGTCAATCGTTGAACCTCAGCCGATATCCCGGCAATGCCCACTCCCAAGGAACGGCTCAGTGCCGCAACAACGCTTTCGGCCTGTTGACGTTGCTGGTTCGCCCGCTCTCCTGTCACGGCGACAATTCGACGCGTTCCGGCCGACACTCCTTCTTCGGCCAAAACCTCAAAGGAACTCACGTCCGACGTCCTGGTAAGGTGGGTACCGCCACAAAGCTCTTTGCTAAATTCGCCCATGGAGACCATGCGGACTGGATCCGGATACTTTTCTCCAAAAAGCATCATCGCCCCTGCCTGGCGCGCGTCGGCCAGCGGAAGGATTTCCGCCTTGATCGGGTCGGACGATGCGATCTTCTCCTCAACATCCTGCTCGATCAGCGTCATCTGCTTCGCAGTCACTGGCGATAGATTCGTAAAGTCGAAACGGAGCCAATCACTATCGACCTTGGAACCCTGTTGCTGGGCGTGACTACCCAGGTTTTTCTGTAGCGCGTAGTGCAAGATATGCGTCGCGGAATGGGCACGCCGAATCGCCTCACGTCGCATCTTGTCGACCCGCGCGGTCATGGTCGCTCCCGTTTGGAGAGTTCCTCGAGTCAGGTTTCCATGTAAGACGAAAAGGCTGCCGTCCCTTTGTGTATCGGTGATCTCGACCTCGCATTGGTCGTTGGTCAAAACGCCTATGTCACCGACTTGGCCGCCGCTTTCTCCATAAAACGGACAACAATCGATCACGATGTGAGCACCTTTCTCGGAGGCATCGACCGCGAGACTTTCGCAGAGCCGCTCAGTGGGCGCCGTTCCAGCCACAATCCCCTTGACGATGGCCTGGGTTTCCGTGACTTCATAGCCAACGAAATGGGTTTCCTGGAGCGCCTGCTTGAGCGAATCCATGGGCCCTTTGCTGCCCATCACGACATGCTGCGCCTTGCCCGAAGCTTCCCCGTGCTGCTCCATGGCTTTTTGATAACCGTCCCAATCAAAGGCGAGCTGTCCGTCGGCGGCCAATGACTCAAACAGCTCTGGAGGAACTCCATAAGTTTGATACAGCTCCGCGGCGGCGACACCATCAACAGTCACTCGACCTGCTTTACTCATCTCGAGGAACACACGATGAATCCGCTCCAAGCCGCCGTCGATGGTCGAGAAAAAATTCTCCTCTTCCTTACGAATCACCTTTTCGACGCGGCTGGTAGTTTCCTGCAGCTCCGGATAGGAATGGGCCATCAAATCCGCCACCTTGCGGACCAATTTGTACAGGAAGGGATCGGTCAGACCTAATTGCCGTCCGTCTAAAACAGCTCGCCTGAGAAGACGCTTGATGACGTACTTCTCTTTGTTCGGCCCGGGATAAACGTTTTCGTGCACAGCAAACGCACAGGCACGGATATGGTCGGCAATGCGACGTAGCCGACGACCGTTGTCCGACGGTGGTTCATATTTCACCGAGCATACATCACCTGCCGCTTCGACCAGTGGCCGGAGGATGTCGATGTGGAAATTGCTATCGACACCCTGCAACATGGCCGCGGCACGCTCCAGACCCATGCCCGTATCAATGTTGCGACTGGGCAATGGACGCAGATTGTCCGGAGGATCCCCGATGCGATTGAACTGCGTGAAGACAAGATTCCAAATCTCCACTCCTTCAGAGCTGAGATCGCCTTCGGCGTGGTAGAAAATTTCGCTACAGGGACCACAAACACCGTCCGGCCCGTCGCTGGGCGCGCCAGCGGGCCAGAAATTGTCCTGCTCGCCCATCCGCTGAATTCGAGCCATCGGGACATGGATGTCATTCTCCCAAATCCCTGCCGCCTCGTCGTCGTCTTGATAAACCGTGACCGTGAGCAAATCCTTATCGATTCCCATCCACTTCTTATCTGTCAGAAACTCCCATGCCCAGTGAATCGCGTCCCGTTTGAAGTAGTCGCCAAAGCTAAAATTGCCGAGCATCTCGAAAAACGTGTGGTGCCGCGCGGTGCGCCCCACGTTGTCAATGTCCCCGGTGCGCATGCACTTTTGGCAGCTCGTGGCACGTGTGAATTCGAGCTTCACTTTCCCCAGAAAATGATCCTTGAATTGGTTCATGCCCGCGGGAGTGAAAAGAACAGACGGGTCCCAGGTGGGAACCAAGACGTCACTGGCACATCGCGTGTGCCCTTTGGACTCGAAGAAGGCCAGGTATTTTTCGCGGAGTTCGTCGGTCTTCATGGTATTTGCAGCCGTGCACAAACGTGGAATCTCCATGAGCTGAGCGCCCAATGGTAACCCGCCATGATAGCCGAGCGAGGTGAGAGAAGCCAGATTGAGGCGTTGGCGACTGGGCGGCATGCGTGTCAAACGGGCAACTGCAACTCAAAGCTCCACGAAGGATGGAAACACGGAGGAGTCGATCGTCGAGGTCGACCAGTCTCGCCAAAGTCGCAGGCAACCATCCACCGCGGTAAACTCCCTCGACAAGGGGTTGGCCTGCTCGGACGGCTATCGCATACTGGCGGGCTGCTTCGGTTCGAAGTTCCGACGGTCAGTTTGATCTGGGAGACAAAGAATGGCTGGTAATAGCTCGGCAGGCAGGTGGATCGTACTGCTTTTGATTCTCGGTGGGGTCAATCTCCTTAGCTATTTGTTCAGTTGGAACTTCTGGATTTATTAGGGATCCGTTGAGTTGCCTCCCTCCGAACGCGTCTGCAATATTCTGTTCGGATTGAACGTTCTCATGTGGGCGGTCATGGGCGTCGTCACTGCCGATTCCGACTGCCGATGGACGGTGGTGCGAGTTTGTGTCACTGTTTTACACTGCACGGTAGCCGCGCTGTTCCTGACGCGTCAGGCCGTCATCCGTGAGGGTCGAGCGGCTGACATGGCAGCCTGCCTGCCATCACTCATCGTTTCCGGACTTGCATTTCGAGCCGCCCCGTCCACCAATGCATGGTCCAGTTTTTCGGAATCGGTATTTATCGTGGGCACCACGATCGCGGTTGTGTCTTTAGTGGCGCTTGGGCGGAGTTTTGCGGTCTTGCCAGCGCTACGAACAATACGGACACGCGGACCCTACGCAGTCGTACGGCACCCCATCTACCTGGGTGAATCCCTCTTGGTCGTTGCCTGTGCGGTCGCGGCCGTTTCCATGGCGTCCGCTTCGATCCTCCCTCTTCACATGGCATCGATCGCGTGGCGGGTCCACAAGGAAGAACAAGTTTTGTCACGTTGTTCGAACTTCGCGGGATATTGCCATCAGGTTAAGTGGCGACTCGTCCCAGGAATTTGGTGAGATGCGGGTACCAAAACCGCCCGACAATCGGAAAATCAAGATCGAGCCATGACGGTTTGGGTACATTGAAATCCGCGAGTCAATCCGCGATATCTTCCGCTGGTTTGCTGTCAGCCTCCGCGCTGGAATCCTCCTCGGTATCTTCGTCAATACCGTATCCCCCAGCGGCCAGTACCTTGTCCCTAATTTCTTGGGTCACGTGTGGATTGTCGAGTAGGAACTGGCGCGCTTTCTCCTTACCCTGGCCAAGATGGCTTTCCCCGTAACGGAACCAAGACCCACTGCGGGTGACGATCAGGTGCTCCACGCCGAGGTCCAGTACATCTCCTTCGTAGCTAATACCGTTGGTGTGCATCATGTCGAATTCGGCCAGACGGAACGGCGGTGCGATCTTGTTCTTGACAACTTTGGTTCGCACACGTTGGCCGATCACCTCATCACCATCCTTGAGTTGACCGATGCGTCGCACATCCAATCGCACCGAACTGTAAAACTTGAGCGCTCGACCACCGGGCGTGACTTCCGGACTGCCGAACATCACACCGATCTTCTCACGAATCTGGTTGATAAAGACCACCGCCGACTTGCTTTTGGAGATCGCCCCGGTCAACTTGCGCATGGTTTGGCTCATGAGCCGAGCCTGCAAACCCACGTGAGTGTCGCCAATCTCGCCGTCCAATTCCTGCTTGGGTATCAGCGCCGCCACCGAGTCGATGACAATGATGTCCACCGAATTGGACTTGATGAGCATTTCGGCAATATGCATCGCCTCTTCGCCACTACTGGGTTGGCTGACCAGCAACGTGTCGAGCTGGACTCCCAATTTTTTGGCCCACGACGGATCCAGAGCGTGCTCGGCATCAATGAAGGCGGCAATCCCACCATCCTTCTGGGCTTCGGCAACGGCATGCAACGCCAACGTCGTCTTGCCGCTGGACTCCGGCCCGTAAATCTCCGCAATTCGACCGCGTGGAAGGCCCCAACCTCCCAAGGCGATGTCCAATGAGAGGCTCCCTGTGGAAATACCCTCGACCTTCAGTCCAGTGCGGCTGCCCAACGGCATGATCGCACCCTCGCCAAATTGCTTCTCGATCTGCTCGAGCGTCGCCTTCAAGCCAGCATTCTGTTCGATCAACGTATCCACTTTGCTCTTTTTGGCTGTTTTCGACTTGGCCTTCGTCTTGGATCCGTTTGCCGTTGTGGTAGTTTTCTTGGACATGCGATTGTTCGCCTTTTCAGTAGTGCCAGCCGGCTTGGTTTCATTCGAGCGGGCGTTACTGGGACCCCCGCCATTGGGACCCCCGCCATTGGCCGTGGCCTGCGGGTCGTGTGAATTGCCAGTCGTTTTTTTGGTGGTTTGTTCTGCAGTGACCATAGTATTCTCCCTTTTATTGACTAGTTCCTCAAGATTCGCAACCATCGCTTCCGAGATTTGGTCGGTCCAACCACACTCAGAATACTGAACGTGCGGATAGTGTACTGACGTCCAGACTCCAATGCAACCCCGTTGGCCAACATTATTATTGACCAACCCCGTGACACGTCTGGTCCGCGAAAATTGTCCAACTTCCGGTCGGGCATCGCCGTGAGGGAGTTGGACCCTCAAAACGCAGGTGGAAATCGCTGCAACGAAAATCGCCGGATTTTTGGATTCCTCAAGGTGGTTCCTCAAGGTGGTTGGAAGCTGGACAACCTCCTCGGGTTGGTGACCTCCTCTAGACGAATCCTTGACGGCATTCCCCGCCAGGGTGAAAAACGCCCAGTGGCCTCGCATTTAGAGAGGAAAGCGGGCCAATACGGTGTACTCAGGGCCTACTTTGGTCAGCTCGCTGGAAAACAACGTCACGCTTTCCACCAATGAACTTCCGAAATCCGTGTCGGACTGCTCGACCAATAGGTCATGAATCCGCTGGCGGTGCTGTCCATCACGGACCCGTCCTAACGTCACATGGGGCTGAAAACGCCGATTTTCGCTCCGAAACCCAATTTCATTGAGATCAGCATCCACATTAGACTGCAGCACAATAACCGAGTCAGCCGACGCCTCGGAGACACCGACCCAGATCGTTCTGGCCCGAGACAGACTCGGAAAAGCTCCCACACCTAGGCACCGGACCTTGATCGGCGGGTGGCCAGCCACCGATCGCTTGACGGATTGGCAGATTTCCGGAATGTCCAGTTCGTCGACCTCCCCAAAGAATTTGAGCGTCAGGTGGAGATAGTCGCATCCAACCCATTTCACTCCGTCTACCTGCGGGGTGATGCGTTCGACAAAGGCGGAGATCTGCTTTCGCACACTCCGCATTAATTCCAAGGCCAGAAAAACACGGAGCTTCTTCAAGAATTCGTCCTTACGCTGCGAGTCTAGAGGCTCAGCATGGCCTTGTATTCGGCGAATCGGCGATCCAGGTCGGCCCGCTCGATTTTGCGGAGTTGATCCAGGCTGAAATCCTCCACGTTGAAACTGGCCACCAACGTTCCATACGCCAAAGCGTTCTTGAGCACCCGGGCGTTGAACTGGCCTTGCTCAGCGATGTAACCCATCATCCCGCCAGCGAAGCAATCGCCGGCCCCGGTCGGATCAGTCACGGCGCCGATCGGAAAAGCGGGAAATACGGCGGTCTCCTCGCGGCTGACGCACATCGCCCCGTGCTCACCCTTCTTGATGATCACGAACTCAGGACCCATCTCCAAGATTCGGCGACCCGCGCGGACGAGGTTCGTTTCGTCGGTCAGCAACATCGCCTCGCTGTCGTTGAGCAACAAGCCGTTCACTCGATCGAGCACGGTCATCAACGTGTCACGATGTTCATTGATCCATAAGTCCATCGTGTCCGCCATCACCAGCCTCGGTGAATTGACCTGATCGAGCACTTTGAGCTGAACCGCCGGCACGCCATTAGCCAGGAAGACGTACGGGCAATTCTTGTAACTGTCCGGCAAGATTGGATCGAATTCACCGAATACGTTGAGCTGTACGTCTAACGTCTCTCGGTCATTCATGTTTGGCAGGTAGCGGCCACGCCAGCGAAATGTCTGCTTGCCTTCCATGACCCGCAATCCGGCCGTGTCGATATTCCTGGATTGCAACAGCTCCGTGTGTTCAGCTGGCCAATCTTGCCCCACCACACCCACCAAACGGACCGGCGTAAAGAAACTGGCGGCATACGAAAAAAACACCGCCGACCCGCCCAACACATTCTCGCGCGTTTCTTGTGGCGTCTCGACACTATCAAAAGCAACGGAACCAACAACAAGCAATGGCATCGACGGTGAACTCCATGAAAGCGGCGGAAAATCGAAGCGTCAATCCTGGCATACCCGAAGTACAAGTACAAGCCGCTAACAAACTCACCCGCTTTTCGTCCGCATCTTGGCCCAGGTATCCCGCAGCGACGCGGTGCGGTTGAAGACAGGATGCCCGGGTGTTGAGTCTTTTGCATCCACACAGAAATAACCCAAACGCTCGAACTGGAACCGCTGCCCCGATTCCGCCAGCTCTAAGGAAGGTTCCAGTTGGCAGTTGGCCAGTTTCTCCAACGAATTCGGATTCAGATGCACCAGAAAGTCCTCTCCTTCGGCGACCTCATTGGGATTCGGTTGGGGAAAAAGATGATCGTACAACCGCACTTCCGCCGTCAACGCATGCTGGGCGGAAACCCAATGCAGCGTCCCCTTAACTTTGCGACCGTCGGGGGCCTGGCCACCCAAGGTCGCCGGGTCGTACGTGCATCGCAACTCAACGACCTCGCCGTTCTCCGGATCCTTGATCACCTCCTGGCAAGTCACGAAATAGGCGTATCTGAGGCGAACTTCCCTTCCCGGCGCTAAACGGAAAAACTTTCGTGGTGGATCTTCCATGAAATCATCCCGTTCAATGTACAGCTCACGGGAGAATGGAACCGAGCGATTCCCAGCGCTCGGATCCTCGGGGTTGTTGACAGCCTCCAACCGCTCCACCTGTCCTTCGGGATAGTTCTCGATCACGACCTTGAGCGGACGCAAGACGCCCATGACGCGATCGGCGCGTCGATTGAGATCCTCACGAACGCTGTTCTCCAGTACGTGCATATCGATGGTGCTGTTGAATTTGGCAACTCCAATCGTCTTGCAAAAGCTACGGATTGACTCGGGGGTGTAGCCCCGCCGACGAAGACCGCAAAGGGTCGGCATGCGAGGATCATCCCAACCCGTCACCAACCCCTCTTCAACCAACCGCAGAAGTTTTCGCTTACTCATCACGGTAAAGGTGAGGTTCAGTCGAGCAAATTCAATCTGCCGTGGATGATGAATCTGGAGTTGGTTAATGTACCAATCGTACAGCGGGCGATGATCTTCGAACTCCAATGTACAGATGGAGTGGGTGATCCCTTCGATCGAATCGGATTGGCCGTGCGTGAAATCGTACATCGGGTAGATGCACCACTGGTCGCCCGTCCGATGATGATGCGCATGCAGGATTCGATACATAACTGGATCGCGCAAATTCAGATTTGGTGACGCCATATCAATCTTCGCGCGGAGCGTCTTCGCGCCATCGGGAAACACGCCCTCTTTCATCTGTTGAAACAGTTCAAGGTTTTCTGTCACGGACCGGTCACGAAATGGGCTGTTCGTTCCAGGCTCGCTCAACGTCCCTCGCTGCTGGCGTACTTCGTCGCCGGAAAGATCGCAGACGTAGGCCGCACCTGTTTCGATCAGTTGCACCGCCCATTCCAATAACTGGTCGAAATAATCCGAGGCAAAGAAAAGCCGGTCATCCCAGCTGAATCCCAGCCACTGCACATCTTCCTTAATCGAATCAACGTACTCGACGTCCTCCTTGGTCGGATTCGTATCGTCGAACCGCAGGTTGCAAGACCCGCCGTATTGTGCGGCCAATCCAAAGTTGATGCAGATACTCTTGGCGTGGCCGATGTGCAGATAACCGTTGGGCTCCGGCGGAAATCGAGTCTGGACGCGACCGCCATGCTTGCCCGTTTCACGATCAGCCGTAATGATTTGTTCGATGAAGTTCAGATGTCGGTCTTCGCTGTCGACCGAACTGGACTGGTTCTGGTTGGGTTCGTTGGTCATGACGGACTCACGGGTGGAAGGAACGGACGAAGCGCATGTAAAGTTTAACGTGGGAATTCCCAAAGGCCAGACGAATTAACGACTGGCTAACTCCAGCGCCTGGTCGATCCGAGCCAGGACCTGATCGGCTCCTAAGATCTCCAGCGCCTGGAACATGCCAAATCCAACCGCTTTCCCAGTCGTTGCCACGCGAAGGGCATGGATGACTTGGCCAATCTTGATCCCCTGCTGGTCGACAAATTCCTTAAGCGTTCCCTCGAGGTGGCTGGCCTCAAACGGCTCCACGCGTGCCAAGACCTCGCGGAATTCGCGTAACAATTCGGTGGCTTCTTCGGGTTTGCGAATTCGCTTTTCGAACGCCACTTCGTCGTACTCGATTTCCGACGCCTCTTGGAAAAAACTGACATAGTCCAAGATATCACCCGCGATCGTGATTCGATCGCCTGCTGCCAGGAGGATCTGCGTCAACCGCCGGCTGGTATCGCAGGGCGGTGGCGAGTCCACGCACCCAGTGGTTTGGAGATAGGGCAACACCATGGCTCCCTTTTTCTTGAGATCCATCCGTTGCATATAGCGTTGCTGGAAGGCCAACAGTTTTTGCGCATCGAAGCTGGCCGCGCCCCGGCTAATTCCATCGAAGCCAAATTGGGCGATCATTTCATCTCGATTGAACTCTTCCGTCCGATCGTCCAGTGCCCATCCTAGCAACAACAGATAGTTCACGATCGCCTCGGGAAGAAAACCTGTTTTTTCATAGAAATCGACGATCACCGGGTTGAAGGTTTCCGCCGTCACATCCATGGCAGTCCGCTCGGCGATACGCATTCCCAAATCGGCCAGCGCCTTGAAATCTCGGTTCTTGAGGTACTTGTCTAACTTTCGCTTACTCAACTTAACCTTGCTGCCCGGCTCGGCCACGAAGGGCATATGCGCGAACTCGGGCAGTTCGTATCCAAGCTGCCGCGCGATGAATACCTGCCGGGGCGTGTTCGACAGATGTTCCTCGGCACGTATCACGTGAGTGATTGCGAAGTCACGGTCGTCGACGACCGTCGCCAAATGGTAGAGACAGGACCCGTCAACGCGTTGGATGACATGGTCTTGCTCCTGATCCCACTGAAATGTGACGTCACCGCGGATCTGGTCTGGAATCACCACGGAACCTTCACGCGGCATCATCAACCGCACCACCGGCTGCCGACCCTGCTGTTCGAACTTGGCTCGATCCTTGGTCGACAGAGCCGCGAATCGCCGACTGTAGACGAACGGTCGTTTTTCTAACTCCGCGGCCGTCCGTTCGGCGGCAATCTCCTCGGAGCTCGCGTAGTCGTGATACGCGGCCCCCTGGTCCAGCAGAATCCGCACGGCCTCGGCGTATTTTTCGGACCGCTTTGATTGGAAGTACGGTTCATGCGGCCCGCCGACTTCTGGGCCTTCGTCCCAGTCCAAACCGAGCCAACGAAAGCCGTGCAGGATGGGGGCCAAGGCGGCTTCAACGTTTCGCTGTTGATCCGTGTCGTCAATCCGCAGAATGAATTGCCCGCCGTGTCGGCGAGCGTACAGCCAATTGAAAAGCGCCGTGCGCACGCCGCCGATGTGGAGATACCCAGTGGGACTCGGGGCGAATCGCGTGCGTACGGTCATATTGGCTCGCGAACCTTACGCCGCCCGTCGATTCTGTCGCTTGAGCTGCTTCCTCAATCGACGTCGCTCGGCTTTCGAAAGATTCGGGTCGGTAAGAATATCCATCTCGTCGTACCCGTCGGGAAGTTCGACTTCGTCGTAATCTTCCTCGACTTCTGGCTTTTCGGCCGCCTTCGGTGGGCTCTTCTTCTGCGTGGTTGTCTTCCTGCGCGCCGGCGCGCCCGTAGCATCGTCCGACTTGGCGGCGGGTGTCTTTCGGCGTCGCAACAACCCCGACTTTGGCCTTTCTTCTTTCGTTCGGGACGTATTCTTTCTCTCCTCGATCTGACCCGTCGCGGCCAGATGAACATACCGCGCGAATACCATGAATGAATAGAGGAGCATCCAATGCCCCAGCAACAGAGATCCTGCGTGAGAGATCTTGTTGGTGTCGAAATCCGCAAGATCCAGCAGTCCGAAGTGCAGGACGGTGGCGACTGCGTAACATCCAACCGAGAGCAGTAAGGAGAGGACCCCAACCCAGCTGCGGCGCATGTCCAGCACCAAACGAATGGTCATTACCAAGCCGATTAATGCGAAACAACCGATCCACCAGATCGATCCGTCGCGCCACAGGGGTGTATCGGCCAGTTTCATCAATCCGACATGCAGCAAGCGATGCCAAGCGGTTGCCACGTCAAAACTGGCCATCATGCAGAACAGTGCAGCCCACGTCCATAACCGGTACCGTCCGCGGTAGTCATCCGTCCGGTGGCGCCGAATCCGGTAGATAACCAGGCATACTAGTGACGATGCGGCCAACATCAGGGAGCCGACCCAGCCAGCCAAAGTCCCTCGCCCCTGGAGACGGAAACTGGCCATCGCCTGCTCAGGCAGCCACTTAATCGCGTGGTTGCGGGCGATGTACAGGCCGATTACGGCGGCAATCATCGACCAACCAACAACGAGCCACAAGAATAGAATCCGCCGCCGGGACGGAATTAAATCAGTGATGCGAGTTTCCACTTCAAGCCTTGCCGCCTCGGAGTACGCGCGGCCCTCCATCAAATCCGTTTTCGATTGCCGTCGACTTCCCGAATCCCCAAAGCGCGGTGATTCGCCGTCCGAGTTGCCCGTGGAGCGTTCTTCGCGAAGCAGTCGGCGGCGTCGATCCGTCGTTTGTCCTTTGCCTGATAACTGCATTTTGCTGGCGCACAACTTCCTTGTTTGGCCACCCGAGAGCATTCTTTCTCGTCGGCAAGGCGCGGCCGATTTCTGTAGTCCCGTTCCATGAAGCGCCATAGTCGCTAGCGTCGGCACAACCGAACCTTTGAGCTGTCGGTCAGGCGTTCGTTCCATTTTGGGGGATGTCCATTGGTTGAGAATCAAACTGGCAAGTCTGACGCGGCCAGACATGGACTTGGCCACCGCGGAGCCGAAGGCGTGTGGGAAATGCGGGCCGGACTTGGCCGGGGACCGGACGTCGACCACTGGGCCACAGCGCGTGAAAGCAAATCCCACGCAGGCAGGTGGGATCCAACTGATCTGACCGGCAAAGGTCGGATAATCGGTCGAAGCTGTCAAGTTAAGCACGACCGTTTGGGTTTCGCGGCCCTGATATCCGGGATTTTTTTGACCTCGCCCCCCAGCCCGTTCTACGTTTCCTAGGTACCTACTAAGCAAGGAACATGCGACTCGGTAATCATGCCATTGTGGCATCGCGCAGCCGCCATCGACGATCTCGCTTCCATGACCAACAAAAACTGTTCAAACCTCACCGAATCGGATTCCAGCAAGGATGCTGTCGGCCCGTCGAAGGCAATGGCTGTCGATGTGCGGGATTTACAAGCAATGGATGCTCTGGTCTCCGAAATCGATCCCGTAGTCCAGTCGCTGCAGTGCGAGGAGGTCGACCCGCTCAATCAACTGTCCCAGGTACGCCTGGGAATCGCCAGTGGCCTTTTCGTGGCCTTGAAGATGCGACATCCACCGACCGCCGAACACTCGTTGCGCGTCGCCATGGGCTGCTCAGCCTGGGCGATGGCGGCCAAACTAAGCGCCCCAGACCGCGATTTGATCGAGGTCTGCGCTTTGCTTCACGACATCGGAAAAATCGGTGTATCCGATAGCATCCTCAAGTCACCTGGAAAACTCACGCATGACGAATACATCGCCATGCGGATGTCACGGTATTGTGGCCGCGAAATCCTGCGTAGTTTCTGCAAATCGGATACGATTCCCAACGTGGTCGAACACACACATGCCTGGTTCGATGGCAGCCACTGCGATTTTCAACGTGCCGGCAAGGACATCCCTCTGCTCGCCCGCATGATCGCTGTCGTGGACGCGTTTGATTCCATGACGACCGAACAACTCTATCGGCCCGCGGCCCCGCGTGAACGAGCCATCGCCGAACTATTCGACTCCTCTGGCAAGCAGTTTGATCCTACCTTGGTCGGACAATTCGCCGAACTGCACAGCAGCGACGTCTACGAAGCGGTGAGCCAAAGTGTCAGCCAACGCTGGCTAACGGAATTGGTTTCCAGCGCCGCTAATGAGTTCTGGGAGCGCAGCCGTCAGTTCTACGATTCCATGGAGGATCTTCCTGGAGGCAATCTCTACTTTGAGCGATTGTGGAACACGATGCACGACGGGCTATTCTTCGTCGATGCCGACGCCTGCATTCTCAACTGGAATCACGGCGCCGAGCGAATGACAGGCCTCAAACGGGACAGCATGCGGCAACGCATCTGGTCCACCGATATTGTTCGCCTCCAGCAACTGGACGGTATACGAATCACCAACGACGACTGCCCGATTCGGCACGTATTAAAAACAGGAACGCTCTATCTCCGCCGCGTGCTGATTCGCTCGGCTGACGGAGGTGAGACGACCGTCGATCTGCAGGTCGCCCCCGTCATTGACTCCAATGGGACGTTCTGCGGGGCGACGGTGTTGATTCGTGATGCCTCCTCAGAGGCTTTGTTGGAAGAACGAGTGGAGACACTCTATCAAAAGGCCACGATGGATCCGCTTACGGGCGTCGCCAATCGGGCCGAATTTGACAGGGGCCTCAGCGAAGCCGTTCGCATCCATCTGCGGGATATGCAACCCTGTAGTCTGATTATTTGCGACGTCGACCACTTCAAGAAAGTGAACGATGTCCATGGTCACCAGTCCGGTGATGAAGCGCTTATCTCCTTCGCGGCATTGCTCCAACGCTCCTGTCGACAAGGGGACCTTGCCAGCCGCTACGGAGGGGAAGAATTCGTTATCATCTGCCACCAATGTGGTGCGTCCGAAGCCACCACGTTGGCGGAGGACATCCGCCAGCAGCTCGAATGGCTACCGCTTTCCTGGTTGGGACACAAACATATAACCGCCAGCTTCGGTGTTACGGAACTCCAGCCCGGTGACACGGCGGAAACGATGTTGCGCCGCGCGGATCGGGCGCTGCTCCGCGCGAAAGACACGGGCCGAAATCAAGTGATCCAACTCGGCTCGGGGATCGACCACGCCGAATCGGATACTAAGGATTCATGGTGGTCCGCTTGGCTCAAACCAACGACGACCCAAAGCTTGTTGGATTGTACTCTGGTAACCAACATACCGCTTAACCTGGTCGTTCAAAAACTCCGTGGTTTCGTCTCTGACCACGAGGCCGAAATCGTCCGCAGCGACGAACAACAAATCATCATGCGCATCGACGGCTGGCCCTCCCACCGCCACCGTCGCCAGCAAGACCGACCCATTCGCCTTGTTTTGCAGTTGAATTTCCGCAAATCGACTGACAACGCCAGCGAAACGAAGACCGGGGGCACTCGTGTCCATGCGGTGGTCAAGCCGGTCCGAAACCGTGATCGAAGGCAAAAGCCGATGGATGCCGCCCGTGGCCTGATAAGCAGCCTCAAAGCCTATCTGATGGCCCATATCGTCAACGACAAAGCCAGTTCCTAACGCCCAATTAGCGTCGTCCGACCCCCCTCGCGGCTCGTGAACCATGCTGGCTTATGGAATGGATGGCAAGGCGTTCTTATCGTGGACTGGGGATCCTAGCCCGCATTTCTCAATCACTGTACGGGCTCGACTTCCGTCGCCGGGCTGTGAAAGGGGGCTGGTCGACGGCGTACCTGACCGCTATCCTCAGTGGCTGATATCAACCGTCTTGAATCTGTCTGATTTTCTCGTTAAGGAAGGAAAATATGGCTTTTACGTTACCCGAACTAAACTACGGCTATGACGCCCTCGAGCCGCATATCGATGCGCGCACGATGGAGATTCATCATACAAAACATCACCAGGCCTACATCAATAAGACCAATGACGCGATCGCTGGTGCCGATCTGAAAAGCAAGTCGGTCGAGGCACTGGTCGCGGACCTCTCGGCTGTTCCAGAAAACATCCGTGGAGTCGTTCGCAACAACGGCGGCGGACACGCCAATCATTCGCTGTTTTGGACCGTCTTGAGTCCCCAAGGTGGTGGATCACCCAGTGGAGATCTCGCGGCAGCCATCGACGCGGAACTTGGCGGTTTCGATAAGTTTAAAGAAGCGTTTTCAGCCGCGGCGGCGACCCGATTCGGAAGCGGTTGGGGATGGCTATCGTTGGACAACGGAAAACTGCTGGTCGAAAGCACGTCAAACCAGGATAGTCCACTCATGGACGGTCGAATCCCCATTCTGGGCATCGACGTTTGGGAACACGCATATTACCTCAATTACCAGAATCGGCGTCCGGATTACGTCGCCGCTTTCTTCAACGTCGTGAGCTGGGAAGAGGTCGCACGACGGTTTGCCGAAGCCAAAGGCTAGCAGCTGACGTTCGGATGCGCGATTGAAAACAAAACGCCGTGGTCGTCGACTACGGCGTTTAACGTTGGGCCGCATAAAACCGGCATCGCGGCCACGGTTCAGACGCGCCGGAAAGAGACGTACACAACAGAATTGGTCCTGGGGGGGGGACCTGGCATCCGCGTGTTGAAGTGGCGCTAGCAGGCTTTCGTTGAAAAATCGCATCCGAATCGCGTGGGCGGACGGAAGTCGCGGTCGTTTCGTCCTGGAATAAGACCGTCGAAACGCTAGTAAAGCACAGTTCACGACCTCCTCGCAGCGGCGTGCTATCTCCCTATCTCAGCGACCCGCTATCTGACCTTGACCCCAAAACGGACGGTTTCTATCCTCCCGCGTTCCTAAATCGGAGAGGTGGCCACACCCCGTTCGTCGACGCTGGACTCGCCAAACAACCTACGCACCGATTCCCATGATGCTGAAACAAATACCTGCCGCGGCCGTGCCGGCTACGAAACGCGTCTCGACAGCCATTCCTCACTACCTGGCGGTGCCGTCCGTCCTAAGTTTCCTGCTAGCCACAAATGTGGGCTGCCAGAGTCTCTCACATGTCCCTGGCATGAGCTGGATGGCGGGCCAAGACCCTTCAGCGGCAGAGATGCTAGGCGAGGATAAACAGGCCGACGGCGCGGCTTCTGTCGGCCAACAGACTTATCCACCGCCATCGGCCATGGCCAATCCACGGTCGCTCAGCCAGAGCGACCCGAGCACCGGGCAAACCTCTCCGGCCGCGGCTCCTCAAACGAATACACAGCCCGCGGAATATCCGGCGACCAATGCCCCTGGTTTCGGCGCACCAGCAAGCTCCGATTCGGCGCCCACGGCGACTGCTGGCTACCAGACCGGACCCTACCCGACCGCGACCGCCCCTTCGATCGGGTCCAATACAAAAATGACCGTTAATCCGCTAAACAACGAGGAACTGGCCATTGACCAGCTGACGAGTGAGACCACGAAAGCCCAACCTGCCACGGTCGCGGTTCAGCCAGCGACTACCGACCACATCCCGCTCGATTCCACCATCTCGGCCGTAGAACCCGCTGGCTACAACCGCAACGGCGGTTGGATGGAAGATTCGCCCTCTGGCGTCCCAAATTCCGCAACCGACAATGCGGCCGCCGACTATCCAGCGACGGATGTAGGTGGGTTATCGGATTACCCCGAGACAACGGCTTCGCCCGTGGCACAATCGAATTCGCCCGCCTCGCCAAACTGGTCCGATGCTGCCATGGCACCAATGGAACTGACTGCGCGATCATCGGTCGCGCCACCGACCAGCCCGCCCGCGACCGCCGTGGGTCCACCCGACGCCACAGCCGCCCTCCCATCGTCGGTTGGCAACAGCTCATCGCCTTGGCGCCCCGGCAGCACATCCGACTTTCTACGATGACGCGTCCATCAAGTCTTGCTTTTGACCACGCTGTTTCTTCCGGTGCTCAGTTGGCTACTGGGCAGATCGAATAGTCGATTAAGCGGGCATTCATGCCGTCTTCGGAAAGTTCCTGGCAGCACGCCTCGGCCGCATCACGGTTGGCGAATGTGGCGTGCAAAAGCCACGTCTCCTGTTCGGCGAGACGATATTGGACGCGAATTTGGCGGGCCATACCAGCATTGCCCGTGGTGACCAAAGAACCTTCCGACGAAAAATGGGGTGGGCGATGAGTCAAGACAAAACTTCCTTCCAACCAGCATCCGGACTAAGCAAACGTTTCCCCACGTGCCGCGGAGAAAACTATCTCTGTTGGCAATCGGACTTCGACCTGGCTGAGAATTAGCCGATTACGGAATTTCGGGACGACAAATTCGCCATGCGGCCGCCGCAAGCGGGCCATTGGGTTCTTGCCGTGCGTCCGCTGGACGTGGCCGCGGGATGTGGCCGTTGAAAGTGTACGCTGAATGTGTAGGCGAGATGTGTACGCTGGATGTGTACGCTGGATGTGTAGGCGAGATGTGTACGCTGGATGTGTACGCTGGATGTGTACGCTTGACGGGCGCGATTTCAGTTGGCTACCAACCCATAACCATGTTGGACTCGATTGCCTTGCGGGCGTGGCTCAAGTCCGTGCCGGTTTCCTGCATGTACAAACGAATCGCGTGAACCTTGTCCCCGGCTGCCTTCGAAAGGCAGTCCCGTGCCTTGTTGCACGGATCGGCTGACTCCGTCGTCAGTCCCAAGGCAGCCTTAGAGATAACCCATGTATCCCGCGGCCGCTTCGTCAGGCGAATGACGGTATCCGACGGATACGCGTCGCTCACCACGGTACGAGCGCTTTCGTCGTCGGTTGCCCACGTGATGATGATGTGAGCATCGGTCTCGATCTCAAAGAGAGGCATCACGAACTCCTTGAATTGGATGCAATCGGCCCGTCGCTTCGACCAGCCTACAATAATGGGCGTTTGCTAAACTCGAATCCTACGACGACGACGCAGCTAGGTCAATGCGCGCTGGTCCGGGACGTTTTTCGATTCGGCGTATATACAACCGTTGCGCTTTGGCTCCGCGTACCCCAAGCCGTGGGGAACGAAACGCGGCTGAATCAGTCCGCTTTTTCGATTCGCATCGACAAAACAGGACAATTTCGGACAATCAAGGAACCAGTTCGATCCACGACGCAACAGGGTCCATGACCAACTCGTAACGAAATACCCAGAGCAATCCAAAGATGCAGCCCCCGCAAGCGTCCCTGACTGGTTCCTCGGAATCACTCCGCCGAGTGTCCCGTGTCGAGCGCTGTCTGATTGTGGGGGTGGGCATGCTCGTCGTCGGGCCGACGTTTGTTTATTGTAGTCGCGCCGAGGTGGCAAAATGGCATCTCGTCGCCGGCTTTGAACAGCTGCTCGAGAACAACGTCGACCGGGCCATCCCGCTGGTCGATGAAGCCATTCGCTGGAATCCCGCCAGCCAACACCTCTATGAACGGCGGGCGATTTGGAGAATGACGACGGGCTCATTGGAGGGAGTCCTCGCTGATTGCGAAAAGGCACTGCGGATCGCACGTGTGGTGCATTCTCAACAGCCGACATCACAACGCGGCAACGAATCGTTGGCCAGCACTTTGAATTTGACCGCTTACACACGCGCCCTCGCGGGCGAGGACTTGGACCGAGCCTTGGCCGAAATTAACGAGTCCCTACAGATCTACCCGGAAACCTCTCCTGGACAATTGGCACCCAACATCTTGGACACCAAGGGCTACATTCACTACCTTCGGGGGGAGTATCGATCCGGTCTTGCCACGATGCTCAAGGCTGTCGGAAGACTCGAACGTGACTATCGACGAGATCAATCCCAGTTAAAGCGACTTCGGCAGCAGACGGTCGACCCGCGACCGATTGACTACTTGCGTGAGTTAAATGAACGGTCGCTAGCGGTGTGCTACCACCACCTCGGCCTCGTTTATGAAAAACTAGGGCGAACTGATTTGGCTGAAAAGAACCTTAAGCGAGGGAAAGACCACGGGTACGACCCAGCCAACGGTGTATGGTAGGCATGGATCGTGTCCAATAGCAAGCACTTCCGACGATCACGACTGACCGTTCTCATTGGAAACGGCGTCACGTATTCGACTGAAGCTCTCCTTGATTTCACCCGCCACGAGTTTGAGCGATTCCAGGACGCCCTCGGCGGAATCCTCAATTGCATCCTTCACGGGCTCGAAATCGTCGCTGAGTTTGGCCAGTTTGGATTCGACTTTATCCCACTGATCCTTGAGTTCTTCCTTACCGAGATGAACTTGCACCTTGAGTTCATCCCGCTGCTGCCTGAGTCCCGCAATAAGCTTATCGACGAGATCACGCGTTTCGGACATGATCGGCTCCTAAAAGTTGAAGACTGGATTGGTTAGCGCCCCTTGAACGCCGATTTCCGCACCTTTTTATTCGATGAAGAATTCGGCGGTTTCGAGGGGTGCAAGTCTTCAAAACAAGGGTTTCGTGTGAATTCATTCACTCTGTTTGTCGCGTTCAACTGCCTCGCGGGGCTTTTCGGCGGCCTGTAAGTTTGAGCACTCGGCGCGAGTTGGCACTGTAAATGCAGTGTTTTGCATGGTTTTT
>Ga0310121_10001453_pt1 | contig 24207 bp, 20 predicted proteins | sample CB27_Tmax_986_MG_FD_203504 | JGI IMG/M metagenome (GOLD analysis project Ga0310121, IMG submission 203504) | Marine microbial communities from Western Arctic Ocean, Canada - CB27_Tmax_986 | ecosystem: Environmental > Aquatic > Marine > Oceanic | place: Canada: Western Arctic Ocean | collected...
GCCTTGGCTGAAAGCGCACTTGGCGCAGGAGAAAACCCGCTTGGCGTGCACGTTACACTCCATGACTCGCTCCCGGTCCTTCCCCTCCTTTTCGGGGAGGCCCAAGGCCGCGTGGTGGTGTCGTGCGCCGCGCACTCCGCGGACGACGTTTTACGTCTCGCGAAGCGCTATGACGTGCCCTGCCGTGCGATCGGGAAGGTCGCCCCTTCAGATGAGGGGTTCAGGATAGATGGGCGAGCGACATCGCTGGAAGCTGATATCGAAGTCCTAGCCGAGCTGTTCTTCGGCGCGATCCCCAAACTGATGGATGGAGCCGGACCATCGTGACCTCGAAGCCCTTCCCCCCAACACTCTCAGGACCCATCGACGTCACAGCGTCCCAACTCGACGACCGGCCTCACGAGGAGTGCGGCGTCGTCGGCTTCAGTGGCATCGATGGCGCCGCGGATCTGGCGTTCCTGGCACTTTACGCCCTTCAACATCGGGGTCAGGAATCCGCCGGAATCTGTGCGCTCGCCGACGGTGAAGCACGGCTTCACAAAGGTGTTGGATTGGTTGCCGATGTCTTCAGCGCGGATGTCCTGAGAGGCCTTCCGGGCCGTACGGCGTTGGGGCACGTACGATACTCGACCGCCGGCGGAAGCCAGGCATTGAACGCGCAGCCGATCGTCGTTCGGTACGGCGGTGGAGATCTGGCGGTGGCCCACAACGGCAACCTCACGAACGCCCATGACCTCAAGACACAACTCGTGAGGGAGGGAGCGATCTTCCAGACCACGTCGGATTCGGAGGTGATCATTCACTTGATCGCCCGGTCCCGTGAGACGACCATCGACGGCCAGGTGGCGGATGCTCTCAATCAGCTTGAGGGTGCGTTCTCACTCGCCATTACGGTGGACGAGGTGATGTACGCCATACGCGACCCTCGGGGGTATCGGCCATTGGTTCTGGGTAGCCTCGATGAGGGACACGTGATCGCGAGCGAGACGTGCGCGCTGGACATCCTCAGCGCGAAGTATGTGCGGGACATCCAGCGAGGGGAGATCCTCCGGATCGAGGACGGAACGCTCCGCAACCTTCCCGAGCTCCCTAAAGCCGAGTCGGCCGCGCCATGCATCTTCGAACTGGTCTACTTCGCACGTCCGGACTCGCATCTCTGGGGCATTTCCGTAGACGGCGCGCGTCGTGGATTCGGACGCCGGCTCGCTGAGGAGCACCCGGTAGAGGCCGATGCCGTCGTCTCAGTGCCGGACAGCGCCAATTCGGCGGCTCTCGGATACAGCGAGCGGAGCGGGATCCCCTTTGAATTGGGCCTCCTCCGGAACCACTACGTCGGGCGAACCTTCATCAAGCCCTCCCAGGTCGATCGAGATTTCGGCGCCCGGATGAAGTACAACCCGGTGCGGGAGGTTCTCGAGGATCGGCGCGTCATCGTAGTAGACGACTCGCTGGTACGCGGAACCACAAGCCGGAGCTTGGTCAAATTCATTCGACAGGCCGGCGCCAAAGAGGTCCACTTCCGCATCGCGAGCCCACCGGTGCGGTTCCCCTGCTTTTACGGGATCGACATGCCCAGCCACGAGGAACTCATCGGGTCCAGACTCAGTCCAGACGAGATTGGACAGCAGCTCGGGGTCGATTCCCTGGGGTACCTGTCCCTAGAAGGCATGCTCTCAGTCGTCTCCGACCACAGCTCCTTCTGCGACGCCTGCTTCTCCGGCGACTACGCCGCGCCCCTCGTCGATCTCGACAAAGGCTACCTGCCCGGGAACCATCCCATCAAGTGTTAGCGTGCTCAGGGAGCGGCCTCCCAAGCCGCTAAACGTCTTCGGCCAGAAAACTCTCCGCCATTTCAACGATTTCGGAAGACCCGATGTACAGCGGTGTCCTTTGGTGAATGGCCTCAGGAGTGAGGCTCAGTATGCTCGTCCGTCCGTCGGACGCCCGCCCCCCGGCCTGCTCGCAGATCATGGCCATCGGCGCCGCCTCGTAGAGGAGTCGGAGTTTCCCATGCGGATTCTTGGAGTCCGCCGGATACATGAAGATTCCACCCTTGAGCAGGGTGCGGTGAAAATCAGCCACCAACGAGCCGATGTAGCGTGAGCTGTAGGAGGTCGTCGCTTCACCATCGAGCCCCTTCAAGCGCTGCATGAGCCTCTGCTGCCCAGCGGACCAGAGAGGATAGTATGCCTCGTTGATCGAGTACATCCGGCTCGGAGGGTCGGGCATGACCAGGCTCGGGTGGCTCAGAAGAAATTCACCGATCGACGGGTCGAGCGTAAACCCGTGAACCCCCTGCCCGCTCGTATACACGAGCATGGTCGACGACCCATAGACCACATATCCGGCCGCGACCTGCTTACACCCCGCCTGAAGGCAGTCCTCCTCAGTACCCTTCTCACCGTCGGATACCTTCCGGTGAATCGAGAAAATGGTGCCGATCGAAACGTTGACGTCGATGTTGGAAGAGCCGTCCAAGGGATCGAAGATCAGCACGTAATCGCCCTTCGGAAACTGATCCGGAATGGGAATGACGTCCTCAGATTCCTCAGAGACCATGCAACAGAGTGTCCCCGTATGATCCAAGGCCCGGAAGATGACGTCCTCTGCATATAGATCCAGTTTCTGGACGTGCTCCCCCTGTACGTTCGTGTCCCCCGTGCCTCCGAGCATATCGACGATGCCGGCCTTGGTCACCTCCCGAGAGATGATTTTCGCAGCGAGGGTCAGCGATTGGAGAATGTTACTGAAGGCGCCAGTCGCCTCCGGGCGACTCCGCTCCTCTTCGACGATATGTCTCTCTAGCGTAACGACACTGTTCTTCGTCATGGCCTCGTGGGTGAACGTGGGCGCCTGTGAGCTTCAAAGCTACATACGGGCCCTCCGTATCACCACTCCGTCCGGACGTCGTGAAGTCCGCTGCGCCGGGCCCGTATCACGATGTCGCCGCTGAGATCGGTGCGCAGAACACGGGTTGCCCGACTCCGTAATCCGACGCACGACATCGGTATGAGGATGGCCGTAGCGGTTCCTCGCGCCGACCGAGATCACTGCGAAGTCTGCACCAGAAGCAACGCAGACGTCGACGTGTTCGACCCGTGATGACCAACTTTCAGGACCTCGAGGTCCGAAGGGAGATCGTCGAGGATGGCCTCCTCCACGTCGACCGGGGCGTCGCCGGTCAAGGAGCGCCTCGAACTCTCCGTAGTGGACCAGGAGGACGACGGAGGTCGCGTTGGCATCCGTCGCGGGTGTAGGGCCGTCAGGGTGCAGAACGTAAACCTCGACGCCGTCCAGCATCATGGACACATCTCTCCGCGCTTCGAGCCATGTGACGCCCTTGTTTCTGGCCGCCTCCAGTACCCCCAGCGTCCTTTCACGTCGCCTGAGAGGGGTCCATCACGTACGCCACATCGATCGCCTGGACGACGGCTTCGGCTCCACCGATGTGATCCAGATCCGGATGGGTAACACGAGAGCTTCGATCCGCTTGACTCCCCTGCGGCGCGAGTAAGGCAGAACGATCCGCGCGCCTGCGGCGTCCGGAAAACCGATGAGGCCGATGTACAGCCACGTGATGGCGGCGGCGTATGCCGGCGCTCGACACGGGCCGGCCCCCGCACCACGAACGATGCCACTCACGAGGAGCGCCACGACTCCCACATGAAAGTCCGAGATCGCGAGCAAATGAGCAATCCCAGCGATGGCGAATGCCTCCCGAACCGTGGGGTCCAGGGCCTCCTTTCGGGCTAAGATCAGAGCGCTGGCCAAGGGCCATGTCTCGGGCAGGAGGTCCCGCATCCGAGATTCGATCCGTCTGCGGAGGAGCGCCCCGGCTCCTGAGAACCGCGAGCTTGTGGCACGCTCGTCGGGTTGCACGTCCGAGAGCAGAAGCGTTCCAGCCAACCTGGGGGCCGCCGCGACGGGGTGCGCCGTCCGCCGCTAAGTGCCAACGGCATGCACCGCCGCCCCGGGGGGCAGCCCGGCATCGCTCCCCCTTTGGAACGCCCGGACAGAACCCGTGCAGTTCAGGCCACGGACCAAGCGAAACGGATGTGTCCCTGTTCCCGTCCCGCCTTCGAACCAACCACAGACCGGCCCCTCCGCTCCATCCGCCAGATTGAGCCTGCAGTCGCTGGCCCCCGCTCGACGTTGAGCGTGAGTCGAGAGGCCCCCAGCGAGCACGGCCAAGGCCAAAGCCACCGATATCGCCCCCGTTTGCGCGGTGATGGGAAAGTGCGGAAGTACTTCGACGGACTCCTGCCCGTCTAATGCGGTCCGGGGAGACCGCAATAAACCAGGGCGAAGCCATGGCAAAATGGGAAGGCAAACTAGCGCGAGGGATAAGGCGGGTGGGAAGAAGAGGTCCAAGACCGCATACAGGCCGCTCCCTACGATGAGGGCCAAAGCGACCAAGGCCACGGGTGGCGGTCGAGGCCTCATGGGGGAGCCCGGAACCGTCAATCGGCGTCAGAATTCAGCCTACGGCACCTCCTCTCCATCCTCCGTCTCCATCTCCATCCCCGTCTCAATCTCAATTTCGTCCCGGTCCCCATCCCCATCCCGCCCATCCTCCCACGGGAGCTGCGAAAATAGGTCCTGCTGAGTCCGATCGATGAGGGCCCGCTCCTCACGATCCTCGTCCTCCAGTCGCTGACGAAGCAGCGCCCGAACCCTTAGATCACTACGGACGCCTGCGACGAGCATGACCACCATTCCCATGAACAGGCCCGTGAACCCCACCAACGTCAGCGGCACGCCGTAGAGGACGGTCACGCCAAGATTGAGCGTGACCCGCTGCGACCCATTCAACGCTGCGAAGAGGATCGAGACCACGAGGACGAAGACGACTCCCAGCGGTCCGATGAACCGAATCATGCAGAGCCCGTCAGAGCCGGCGTGGCCTCCCCGACGAACGTCGCTCCTGTCGTGCCCGTGAGACGCACTTCCTGATAGGTGCCAACGAGCTCTGTAGATCCCGCGAAAGCGACCACCTTGTTCCGTCGCGTCCGTCCCAGAATCTGGCCCGGATCACGGGCTTCCTTCTCCACGAGAACCTCTTCCATGCGTCCGACTTCGGCCTCGTTGATTTCCGCCTGGATCCCTCGATGGACCTTGATGAGTCGCTCGAGTCGTTCCTGGCCTTCCCCATCAGCAACGAAGTCCGTAGCCGGAAAACGCGTGGCGGGCGTGCCCTCCCGCGGAGAATACCGGTACGTGTAGGCATCATCGAAACGGACGGTACGCATCACCTCGAGCGTTTCTTCGAATTCGTCATGCGTCTCTCCGGGAAAAGCCACAATGACGTCGGTCGAAAGGCCAATACCAGGGATCACCGCGCGCGCCATCTCCACCTTCTCCAAGAACGCCTCTACCGTGTACCGCCGAAGCATCCGTCGAAGCGTTCGATCGTTTCCCGACTGAAGCGGTAGATGGAGCTGTTCGCACACGGCAGTCTCCTGCGCCATGACATCCAACAGATCCGTCGTCACATCGTTGGGATGCGGTGACATGAATCGTACGCGTAGAATGCCCGGGACGCGGGCCACAGAGCGAAGAAGATCGGGGAAGGACTGCCCTTCGGCCTCATACGAGTTCACGGTCTGACCCAGCAGCGTGACCTCCGTCAGGCCGGAGTCGGCGATTTCCTCTATTTCACGCAGCACCTCCTCCGGTCTTCGGTTCTTCTCAGGACCCCTTACGTACGGGACGATGCAGAACGTGCACCGGTGGTCACAGCCTCGTTGGACCGGTACCCACGCGGAGATCCGGGACGAGCGGCGTTGCTCCAGTCCCTCGTAATTCTCGCCGAGGTCGAGGTCCAGCACGACGAGCTGCGGTCCACGTTTTTTGGCCGACCGCGAAGGACGAAGCTTGCGACCCTCCTCAAGTGCCGAGAGCCGTTCCGGCAAAGACCGGTACCCGTCGGGGCCCATGACCAAATCCACATGAGGAGCTTTCTCCAGCAGCGTCTCACCCATGCGCTGTGCCATGCACCCTGTAACGCCGATGATCAAGTCCGGACGTTCACGCTTGAGCCCGTATAGCTGACCCACCCTGCCGAGCACACGCTTCTCCGCGTGCTCTCGGATGGCGCAGGTATTCACCAGGATGACGTCCGCATCCTCCGGAGTAGTGGAAATCTCGTAGCCATGGGCTTCCAGCACGCCCTCCATCAGTTCTCCATCACTGATGTTCATCTGGCACCCATACGTCTCAACATAGGCGCGCTTTCTGGACCGCTGAATCATGCCGAACTCACATGGGAAGGTAGGGGCGAATCCATACCGGAAGCGGCCCAGACGCTCAGGTGCTCGTCGGCCGCATGGAGTTCAATATAGAGGCCATCCCCACTACCCCGCAGGACGCCTGAGTGGAGACGTCCGCAGTCCTCCGCTCCTGCCTCCTCCACGTCCACCCGAAGGTAATCCCCCGTGAGAGCTCGGCGACCCTCAGCTTCCAGAGTGACCAGAGACGTCATCCCGGTGCGCGACGCCCTGTGGCGGCGATGCTTCTCCTGCGCGAGCGCCCGCAGTTCCTTGCTGCGCTCCCCCGCGATCCTCTGCGGTACAGGATCCGGAAGCGCGCTCGCCGCGGTGCCGTCCTTGGGTGAAAACGGAAAAACGTGGAGGTAAGTGAACGGGAGTTCCTCGACGAGTCGCATCGTATTCTCGTGATCCACGTCGGTCTCGCCCGGAAAGCCCGTGATGATGTCCGCACCCAAGCCGATCGGGCTCACGGCGTCCGCGACTCGAAACACCCGGGCCCGGTACGCCTCCCTGGAATGCCATCGCTTCATACGGCGCAGAACCGGATCGGAGCCACTCTGCAAAGGCATGTGTAGATGCGGAGCGACACGGCCACCGGAGATGCTAATGAGTTCAAGGAGTAACTCATCGATCTCCGTGGCCTCGATGCTTCCCAGGCGGAACCGAACGTCCGGTACCGCGTCCAAAAGGCGGGCCAGGAGCATGGAAAGCGTAACGGGGCTCTCCAGATCACGACCGTAATGACCGATGTGGATCCCCGTCAACACGAGTTCAGGATGGTGGCGCGCGAGCGCGCGGGCCTCGAGGATGAGGTCCACTGGAGAGCGGGAGCGACTCGCACCGCGCGCAAGCCGTGTGGCGCAAAAAGCGCACTTCCGGTCACACCCGTCCTGTACCTTCAGCCAACCCCTCGTCGCGCCTTCACGCCTGTCCAGGATGGCGGCACCGATCGGCTCCAGATGCGATTCATCCAGCCCGCGATCCATGCCGAGCTGAACGAGGGACCCATGCGATGCCACCGGACCCGCCGCCGCGCCAACCGCAGCTGCCACCTGAACCGGATCGTGTCCCGGCACAACGGAGACGACACCCTCCATCTCAGCATATTCCGCGGTCCGGAGAACGGCGGAACACCCGGCGACGACGATGTGGATCTGTGGGCTTTCCCGCCTGATACGCCTAACAAAACTCTTCGCTTCGGCGTCGGCCGCGTTCGTCACTGTGCAGGTATTCACCACACACACGTCGGCGGTATCCAAATCGTTCGTGGGAGTTAGACCTCGGGCTCGCGACTCCTGTCGCATACGCTCAGTGTCGTACTGGTTGGCCTTGCACCCGAACGTATGGAAAAGAACCCGCACGTCGCGCGGCCGCCTCAGCGGCCTCCCGCACGTGTGGTCACCGTGACCCGGCCGAAGCTCTCCTTAAAATCCCCCGCGTTCCGATTTCCCAACTCGATCGCCAGATCCAGAGCCGCCAAGGGAAGATCCAAAGCCTGCGCCATCACGACCGAGAATCCAGCGGAGATCGCGCTCTCTTTCACTTTCCGGCCCAAGAAGCGGAATGGAAGCTCTGAGCGACGAAAGCCGAACCGAAGCGGAAAGCTACCCGCCCAAAAATTCATCGAATCCCACTCGACCCCAGCACCGTATGACAACACTCTGCCGCCAGCTGCCTGGTCGACACTCAGATCACCCAAGTCGGTCCAGTTGGAAGAGGCAAGTCCCGCATTCACAGCCAACGCGGGACTGAGCACCACTGTCGTGGATACCTTGAACTCCAAAGGTACCGACACCTCCCGATCGACAACCTCAGTCCCTTCTCTAGGATTGACCTTGATCGTCCCGCCCCACCCCACCGTCGCGCCCACCTGAAGGCTGGCAATCGGATCCCAGGAAACATTCAACGACGCCAGTGGGCCCGAATGATTCCATTCACCGGCATCCAAGAATCGATTGACAGGGCTTAAAAGCGAAAGCGTATCGGCCTGCTCCAGGTCGAAAGTCCGGCTGAAGCTCCGTGTGAGCCCCCCCCTGTAGATCCCGACGGTTGCTCCCAATGCGAGCGTAGGCGACAAGCGATGGGCCATGCCCGCCTGGATCGCCACGATCGACCCATCCGAAAGAAATCTGTCGGTGACTCTGAGGCTCCCCCCCCCGACATCGACAGAATCCCTAGACTCGACGGACCAGTTCTGGTCGAACTGGCTTCCCGCCGTGAGCGTAAACACCCCGACCGTGCCCAACGGATAGGCGAAAGCAAGTACGGGAAACCGGGTCCCAAAGAAGTTGCCCTTATCCGCACCAACGGTGTACTTGCCCCAGTGCGGCTGAACCGTAAACGTGATCGTAGGCGCCAGGAGGTCCAGAGACGCCACAGGATTTCCAGGAATCACTACAGCCGCGCGCGTTGTGACTCCTACTCCGCCGAGCGCGCGTTGCGTGGCGTCGAGCGCTTCCAACCTCATCCCCAGCCCACTCGATCCAAGCACGGACTGGCCCGCCAGACTGCTCGGAAAGATCAGCGCGATCGCTAAAAGTGATCTCGAATATCTCATGGCAAGCCCACGCCGTTCGCGACAGTGAACAGCAATCGCAATACCGGAGCGCCCGCACCCGCGCCACCCTCGAACGACGCGAACCCGTTCATGAGCGGTTCGAAGGCGCTGAGCAGGGCCAGTGACACTGTGCCCGTCTCGTCGTCTGCGGAAAGACTCCCTGCCAGGAAGTTAGTCAGCGAAATCCCCACCCGTGTGCCCGCCTGTACGGAGAAGAGTCCAGGCGGAATGTTCTTAACAAAGGGCGCCAGCGACTGTCCGAGCGGGGATTTGGGGAGCAAGTCCGGGTTGAGAACGCGGCGAAAGTCCATCCTCGTGGTATCCTGGGGCTGGAATGCAGATTCGGTCGCACGCGTCGTCAGCACCAACTCCGCGAGGTTCAAGTCGACCTCTCTCAGATCGATCTGACAGCCCACCGTACCACATAGCTCAGCCGTGCCGTCGACACTCTCGGGGAGAGACATTGTGATAACAGAGCGCCACGAAGGGGCCCCTCCCACGCGGAGCCACCCCAACGGTGCCGCGGGTAGCGGGTCGGTTATGTAGCTCACATCTCGCGTTGGGATCTCCACCTCTGAGGTCACATCGGGGCTCGAGTCCAGCACGATCGTGAGCACGAGCTTCATACTGATCAAGCGAAGAGAGGCACCGGATTGGGTGGCGGCGACGAGAAGCGCTCTCTCCCCCGTCCGACCTTCCAACGCGGCCACCTCCGACGAATCGATGGGAATGCTCACTGAATCCACGAGGGCCGCGAGATCGTCCGCCTGTCGAAACCTGAAGACGTCGTAACTCTCCACTCCGAGCGACGTGGTGGCGCCACCCCCGGGCTGGGTCCAAGACCGCCGATCTCCGGCCGTGTCGACCGCCACCCCCCACGTCACGCTGGCTGCGTCCCAATCCTCCTTCACGTCGAACACCTCCAGACTCACCGGAGTAGCTATGGTGCCCCTCACCGTGTCGAAGACGAGCACAACACGTCCTCCCACGACCTTGAGTCCGTCTTCGCTGGGAAAGTCGGTGAGATGTACGAGCGTCCGCGCATCGAGTCCACCAAAATCCCGAGCGACCACCCCGTAACGGAGATCCGCGGCGGATCGGTAGCCCCCGAAGACCTCCACGTCGTCGACGAAGTCATCATAGGGGATGAAGACCTCTACGGTGCGTGGATCGATCTGGAGGAATCCGAGGTCAGGAGCGATCGTGTTTTTTTCTGAGCAACTCGACACCGCCCCTGCGCACATCATGATTGTCGCCAACAAATATCGCTTCAAATCGACTTCCTCAGATTATTCAGACATCCAGACCCTCGGCATCCGCGCCGTGAAGCCTGTAAGGATCTCGTAGCTGATCGTTTCTGCCAAGTCCGCGACCTCGTCCAACGGGAGGGCGAGGTCCCCGTCTGAGCCGATCAAAGTCGCCGTATCTCCCGATTCCACTCCGTCGACGCCGGTAATGTCTACCACCGTCATGTCCATCGAGATCCGTCCGATGATCGGAACCCGCTGGCCGGACAGTAGCACACTTCCACGATTCCCAAGGACCCTTGGAAAACCATCTCCATAGCCGATACCGAGCGTGGCCCACCGTTCGGCTCCGGAGGAGCAATAAGTGGCTCCGTATCCCAGCGTGGTCGCCTCAGGCACCTCTCGAATGAGCGTGACGCGCGCTCGGACCCGAACCACCTCTTCGGATTCGGCGACACCTGCGCCTACCGAACCCCCGTAAAGAAAAATGCCGGGCCGGACCGCGTCTGAGGCGAACATCGGATATCGCATCACCGCCGCCGCGTTACAGGCGTGGACAAACCTTCCCGCTTCGGGCTTCAGTTGCTTGAGCGCCCCCATGAATCTCTCCCACTGAGCCCGGGTCGCCCCGTCGTCCGCTAAGTCCGCCGAATGAAAGTGGGTGTAGCATCCCTCCCAGTTCGCCTTACTGAAAGCTCTTTCCGCCAAGGCGGTACCCCACTCCTCAACGCGGCGCCAGTCGAACCCGGACCGGCCCATACCCGTATCGACCTCTACATGAAATCGACCGACGTGCCCCGTCTGCGCTGCGGCGGCCGCCACAGCCTCTACGGAGTCCAGATCCGATACGGTAAGGGTGAGGTCATGCGCCACGGCTGAGTCGTATGAGCCGGGCGACACAGGGCTGAAAACGATCACCGGGGCCGCGACGCCTGCACGGCGCAACCTCATGCCCTCCTCTACCGTTGCGACGCCGAACCCCCATGGGTGCTCAGGTTCCAACGCTCGTACGACGTCCTCCATCCCCAATCCATAGCCATCCGCCTTGACCATGGGGATGATCGTGGCCGCATCTCCGATGGATTCACGGATCCGTTGGAGATTCCGGCGAAGCGCTCCGGGCCGCACTTCCACCCAGGCCCTTGCTTGAGGGTCCGTTGACATATCCGTTGAAAAAAGCGAAAAGGTATGCCCTGATCAAGTTCCATTTCTCCACGTCAAAAGATCTAGGAAGGCACGAATGGACTCCGATGACAGCAATCCAGACAGGCCGGACCTGGGCGCGGGTCAGATGGATCGCGCCGTGGAACTCGTGCGCTTTCTCAGAATCGAATGCCCCTGGGACCGCGAACAGACCCCTCAGAGCTTGGTCCCACATCTTCTCGAAGAGGCCCACGAGGTCGTGGACGCCATTCGAGAGAGCCATGACGACGACCTGGAGGGTGAGCTGGGCGATCTGCTTCTCAACCTCTCCTTTCAGGTCGTGCTCGGCGAAGAGCGCGAGGCTTTTACGGCCGCCTCGGTCATGGAGCGGCTGGAGAAGAAAATGTGGGACCGACACCCACACCTCTTCGGTCGCGGAGAGAGAGAGGACTGGGAGGTCCTGAAGGCTAGAGAGCGGCAGGAAAAATTGGGGAAGGAGGGTCCCTCTGTCCTCGCCGGCATACCCGCAGGCCTGGATCCCTTGCACAAGGCCCACCGCATCCAGGACAGGGTCAGTGGGGTGGGGTTCGACTGGGCCGACGCGTTAGGAGCTCTCGACAAGGTCCACGAGGAGGTCGGTGAGGTCCGGGAGACTCTCGCTCACGACGGCTCCCCCCACCTGGAAGAGGAACTCGGGGATCTCCTCTTCGCAGTCGTGAATCTCGTGAGGCTGGCGGGAAGCCATTCCGCGACCGCGCTCGAGCACGCCAATCGCAAGTTCTCGCGCCGATTCGAACGCCTCGAGGCCATGGCGGCCGAATTGGACGTTTCGATCCCAGACGCCACACTCGACGTGCTCGACGCCATCTGGGACGAAGTGAAGATCGAGGAAGGCTGAATCGGGTCAGCCCCGTTTACAAAGCGACCCGTGAGAAAGCCCTTGCGAGGCTCGCCGTTCGACGCATCGACGCGGGAAGCTGGTGGGCAGCGAGATGGTCAATATCAGGACCTGGGATCTCGCGGAGCCTCTTCAGATCAATCTACCGCCATCGACCGGGAGCGAATGGCCGGTAACAAACGATGCACCTTCCGAACACAACCACAGCGTTGCGGATGCAACCTCTTCTGGTTGTCCGAACCGTCCCACCGGATGCATGGCCTTATATCGTTCGGTGACTTCTTCATTGGCGGAAAATGCCCGGGCCACCATCGGAGTCTCGATCACGGCCGGACACACCGCGTTGATTCTTATGCCTCGCGCCGCGTACTCGAGCGCCGCGGCCTTGGTTGCTCCCACAACTCCATGCTTACTGGCATAGTAGGCTACTCCTACTCGCCCTCCTATCAGTCCGGCTACCGATGACATGTTCACGATGGCCCCTTGCCCACGCTCGAGCATTTCGGGGATTTCGTACTTCATACACAACCACACGCCTTTCAGGTTGATGTCGATCACCCGGTCCCAAGCGTCTTCTTCATAATCTGCAGTTTGGATGAGGGGCGTTCCCTCGATGCCAGCATTGTTCACTGCGTAGTCCAAGCCACCGTACTCGCTGATGCAGGCAGCGACCATGGCCTTCACTTCTGCCGCTTTGGACACATCCGTCTGAACGAAATGGGCTTGGCCGCCGAGCTCCTCGATGATGGCCACGGTTTCATTGCCTTCGGAAGCACGACGAGCGGCCACTACGACTTTGGCACCCTCCCGCGCGAACGCGAGGGCGATCTCCTGGCCAATACCGGAATTTCCACCGGTAACCAGCGTAACTTTTGATTCAAATTGAAGAGTCATCGTCAGGGCACCAAACGGTTTCTGAGCCGCGGGAAAGGAATCATCTCCCGAACGTGAGGTCGTCCCGTGATCCACGCCACGGTCCGTTCCAGCCCGAGTCCGAACCCTGAGTGCGGGAAGGTTCCATATCGCCTCAGGTCCAGATACCAGGAGTACGTCTCCTCGGGAAGTTTTTCCTCCCGAATTCGGGCCAACAGCTTGTCGAGATCGTCCTCACGCTGACTCCCTCCGATGATCTCACCGTATCCGCGCACGAGTAGATCGTCACATCGGACCGTTCTCGTGTCGTCCGGATTTTCCTTCATGTAAAAGGCCTTCACGGCCTTCGGATAGTCGTGGACGAAAACGGGCCGATCGAACTGCTCAGTCAGCAGCATTTCGTCGGGCGCGCCGAGATCGCGACCCCACTCGATCTCGCTTCCCTTCTCCTGTAGAAGTGCCACGGCATCCGTGTACGAGATGCGTGCGAAGGGCCGGACAAGAGTCTCCAACTCAGAGGTATCTCGCTCCAGGACGGCAAACTCACGACCACACCGGTCGAGCGCCCTCTCCGCTAGGTAGCAGACCAAGTCCTCCTGGAGGCACATGTTGTCATCCGAGTCGGCGAAAGCGACCTCCGGTTCGAGCATCCAGAATTCCGTCAGGTGTCGGCGGGTCTTGGATTTTTCAGCGCGAAAAGTGGGGCCGAAGCAATACACCTTCCGAAAAGCGGGGCACGCCGCCTCGACGTACAACTGACCGGTCTGAGCCAAGAAGGCGGGCTCGCCGAAGTAGTCGGCCTCGAACAGCGTGCCTGCGGACTCGCCGATTGCGCCCGTGAGGATGGGCGTGTCGATGCGGACGAAGTCCCGATCGTAAAAGAAGTCGTGTATGGCCTGTTCGACCTCGTGACGAACCCGCAGACCCGCTCGCTGGAGGCTGGACCGAAGCCAGAGATGGCGGTTGTCCAGGAGAAACTCGACGCCGTGCTCCTTGGGCTGGATGGGGTACTCTTCTGAAGCCCCGAGCAACTCCATGCCGGTCACGCCGATCTCATGTCCGCCGGGTGCGCGCGGCTCCTCGCGTACCTCGCCGCTGACTGCCACAGAACATTCCTGCGTAAGCACCTCTAGGAGCACCCATGTATCCTCAGGAAGCTCCGCTTTGAGAAGAACGCCCTGAACGAGCCCCGTTCCGTCTCGCACCACGACGAAACCGACTTTCCCGTGAATGCGGATGCTCTCGACCCATCCGAGGATGGTGACCGACTCTCCCACGTGGTCGCTGAGCGACCGGACTTCCGTGACGCCTTCCTGACTCATATCGCTCGATTTCTGGAGTTCGATGTCGGTTCTCTCCGGCCGGAGAGTAGTCGCGTTACCCGACGGAGAAAAGCTTCAGCCGCTCTGCGTACCGATGGTCCATCAACTCCCTGATCTGAGTGACGCCCTTCCCGCTCAACTCCGGGTCGATCTCGACGAGACTCCGGGCCCGACTCTGGGCCTCCACAAGCAGACTCTCATCCCGCGAAAGGTCGGCGAACCGGAGAACAGGATCCCGTCCGTGCTGTTGGGCACCGAAGAGGTCTCCCTGCCCGCGAATGCGCAAGTCGGCGTTGGCCACCGCAAAGCCGTCGGACGTGTCTCTGAAAATCTTGAGTCGCTCGGCCGCGGCCTCGCCCGGTTCGGCGATGAGCACGCAGTAGCTTTTTGCGGCCCCACGCCCCACCCGTCCCCTCAACTGGTGAAGTTGGGACAATCCGAAACGCTCAGCGTGCTCCACCACTATGACCGACGCGTTAGGCACATCGATGCCGACTTCGATCACCGTCGTGGCGACCAGCACGTCCAGATCCCCAGCAAGGAAGGCCCGCATCACCTGATCTTTCTCCGCGCTAGACCGTTGTCCATGAATCAGGCCGACGCGTCGGTGCTGGAAGGCCTCGGTCGAGAGGCGTTCATACTCTTCGGTGGCGGACCGGAGGTCCATCTTGTCCGACTCCTCGACCAACGGGTACACGATGTAGGCCTGACGTCCCGCCTCGAGTTCCTCGTCCACCAAGCGGTGGACCTCGTCTCTCTTGCTCGGATACCGGAGCAACGTCTTCACAGGCGTCCGGCCCCCGGGCATCTCGTCGAGAAGGGACAGATCGAGATCTCCGTATAGCGTCATGGCCAGCGACCTAGGGATCGGCGTGGCCGACATGATGAGCGTATCCGGCGGAATTTCCCGCTCTCCCAACGCCATTCGCTGTCTTACACCGAAGCGGTGTTGTTCGTCGACAATCACCAAGCCGAGATCATGGAATTCGACGCCCTCCTGGATCAGGGCGTGCGTGCCCACAGTGAGTGCTGCGGTACCGTCGCTGAGCGCCCCCAGGACCTTCTTCCTCTCCGAAGCCTTCAATTGGCCCGTCAGTATTTCGACGCTCAGGCCGAGAGGCTCCACCAGAGCTCTCATCTTGCGTGAGTGCTGCTCCGCGAGCAGCTCAGTCGGGGCCATGAGGACCGCCTGGCGTCCACTCTCCGCCGCGAGGAGCATCGCAAAGAGCGCGACGATCGTCTTCCCCGACCCGACGTCCCCTTGCACGAGACGGTTCATCCTGTGGTTCGAACCCATGTCGGCGTAGATCTCGCGGAGGACCCTCGCCTGGGCCGATGTCAGTTCAAAAGGTAGTGCCTGATGCAGAGGCCGGATGAACTGGTTGGTACGCTCGAGGACGAGCCCCGGCTTCTGGGCGGTCTCCTGGTAACGAACTTGAGCCTGCACGAGTTGGAGAAAGAACAACTCGTCGAAGGCAAGGCGGCGGCGAGCAGCCTCGACGGCGATCAACGAGGACGGTCGGTGGAGCGCCCCGAGGGCCTCACCGAGGCCCGGCAGCGAGAGTCCCTTCCGTTCCGCCGCAGAGAGATACTCCTCCTCGGCCACCTCCGTCAGAAGCGCGTCGAGATTCTTCTCGAACAGCCCGCGCAGGACCCACTGCGGGACCTCCTCGCTCGCCGGATAAGTGGCGAAGACATGGCCCTTGGTCACCTGATCAGGAGCTTCCTCCGTGGCGCGAGCCAACACCGTGAATTCTCGCGGCTGAAGCTGCCTCCCGTGGAAGAACTTCACGGGCCCCGTCACCAGCAGCAGATCCCCTTCCTGAAGCTTCCGCTCCAACCAGGGCTGCCCGGGCCAAGCGCACGTAATCATCCCCGAATCGTCCTGCAGGACGGCTTGAAAGATGCGGAGCCCCTTACGGGTGGGGATTACACCTTTGGAGCGCACCCGACCGACCGCGGTGACGTCCGCACCGACCTGGAGGTCCTCCATCGGCTGGATCGTGGAGGCGTCGTCGTAGCGCCGCGGCACATGGTAAAGAAGATCGCGGGCAGTCACGATTCCCATTCTCCCCAGCGCCTCGGCCCGAACCGGACCCACCCCCTTCAGAAACTGGACCGGCTTGTCCAGCCGGAAAAAGCTCACTCCTCGAAGACCCCCTCTACGAAGTCATTGGGATCGAATTCGGACAGATCGTCTATCCTCTCTCCGGACCCCACGAGCTTGACCGGTAGGTCGAACTCCTGTTGGAGACCCACCACGATACCACCCCTCGCCGTGCCGTCCAACTTGGCCAGGATGATGCCGGACAACTCTACCGCGCCGCTGAAGGAGCGGACCTGGGCCACGGCGTTTTGGCCCACGGTCGCATCCAATACGATCAGGCATTCGTGTGGCGCTCCCTCGCAGCGTCGGCGGATCACTCGATCGACCTTCTGGAGCTCCTCCATGAGGTTGCGCTGGGTGTGAAGACGCCCGGCGGTGTCCACCAGAACGACGTCCACCCCCCGGGCCTTGGCAGCAGCGATGGCGTCGAACGCCACGGCAGCCGGATCGCCCCCCTGTTGTCCCGCCACGAAGTCCGCTCCGACCCGCTCCGACCACACTCGAAGCTGCTCTACAGCCCCAGCCCGGAAAGTGTCCGCCGCAGCGATAATGACGCTGCGACCCTCACTCCGGATACGGTGGGCCAGCTTGGCCACGGAGGTGGTCTTGCCCACCCCGTTGATGCCGACGATCAAGTAGACGGTCGTGCCGGTGTCCGCCAGCTGAAGATGGGAAGATCGGGCCGGCTCGAGGATCCGGCCGATCTCATCCTTGAGTGCGCTCCTCAACTCCGGGCCGCCATAAATCTTACCTCTGCGGGCGAGCGCATCGACATGATCGACGAGCCGCATCGTTGCGTTCACGCCGAAATCAGCCGCCAGAAGGCGCTCCTCCAGTGACGCCAAGGACTCGTGGTCGACACCCCAGACTGCGACCCGAACATCGGTCAGAGCAAGATCGACCGCCCTCCTCCACAGACCCTTCTTCTTCTCGCTCCCCCGCTTGAACAATCGAGCCATCGTCGGTCCCGGCTCCTCCCCCCTACCTCAGCCCGCCCCGCCGGCGGCCGATCCACTCGGCAGAAAGCAGCACGAGGATGAGAAGATACGGGCCCGGGTGGGTCCGTAGCGGCGGGCTGAGCCCTCCTCTCGTCTGGCGCCCTTCGTCCTCCTCCGGTGCCGCTGTTGAGATGTCCGCGGGACGGCGGAGAAGCTCGAGGCTGTAGCCCTCGCTTTCTATCCGGCCACTCCCGAGTGCGCCTTCATCTCCCGCGCGAGTGGTGCGATACGAATATTCGGCGACGGGAAGCGGCCTGGTCCGCGCCAGCCCCGCGCCGTCCACTACCACCGTTGTATCGAGCACGACGGAGTCGCCCCGGGTGAGCGTGAGTCCAACAGCTTCTCCAATCGAACCGGGGGCTCGCCATTCCATGGGCTCATGAGAACTCCATACGCGCTTCGACGGCCGTACACCCGTGGTCCCGTCCTGCGGCGCAGTGGCGAGCAGCCACCCCGCTACGCCAGCCCACAACCGACGGTACGCCTCCCGATCAGGACCGTCACGGAACGCCCATCGCCAAAAACCCGATGCCAAGACCACCACTCGACGGCGCCCTCGGTTCTCGTTCAACGCGAGCGCAGCCTGGGCGGGTCCAATCCCCTGCCGCTGTAGCGGGATCGGGGTCGACGGAACCCCTGGACTCAGGGGAAGGATATCGGTGAGTGGCGGGAGCCCGGTCAGATCTGCTCCAGAAAGGCTGGCCGCGAGCGCAGAGGGAGGCAAATCAGGCGTCGCATACCACTCCCCGTCCAAGTGTGGGCGGGCCTCAACGCCCGAAGCGAGGGCTCCGGCCGGGTCGGATGGAAAGACTATCGCTCTCGGGGCTTCCGCAAGAGTCGTGCTCACCCAATCCGGCGCTCCCGCACCGAGGCCGTGAAGCACAACGAAGTCCGCCCCGGAAAGGGCCGCTCGCACCTCAGTCTCATCCACCGGGGATCCCACCTGGGCGCCCGAGCCCAAGCGAAGAAATCGGCCTCCGCTGATGCTGAGAAATCCGCTGGCATCGAGTCCCGTCACCTGAGAGAGCACCGGAAGCAGAAAGCGAGGCTCCCAATCGGGCTGAAGAGAAAGAAGTACCAGACCGCCCTCCTCCGGGTCGACCTCCGTGTAGGCGGACTTAGCGTCGTCGGCTTCGAAGAGGTCGCCGGGCAAGCTTGCCAGCAAGCGATAACGAAGCCAGCCTATGTCGCGAGGAGCCGGCAAGCGGATCGTAGCCGTGGCCAGAAAGCCGGGCTCGGCTGGCAGGACCCCTGCTGAGGCAACGAGACGATCCTCCTCCCAAACCTCGACGCCGATCGTATCTCCCGGATTGGTCTCCTCAGAGAACAGAGCGATCCCGACGGAGAAGGGCTCCCCAGATTCGGCGCGGGAGGGAAGTTCGAAGCGGGCTATTCCCGCGTTACGGACAGCCCCCCCCCTTCTCTCGATCTCGACGCCGAAGGGGAATCGACCACTACTGAGCTCCGCTTCCACCGGATCGTCGAGTCTGAGATCTGAGAGAACCGTGACGTCCGTGGCTCCGGCCTCCGCCGCCCGGGCAAGCGCAGGCGCCAGCCGCGAGGAAGACGCTGTGGGAAGCAGGGCATCCAGAGAGTCGGGAGGGACGACCCGTGGAGTTTCACCGAAGAGCAGGACCTGGGCGCCCAACCCCGTGAGTTCGCCGACCCGCTCCAACGTCGACGCCCAGTCAGCGTCGCTTTCCGACGTAGCGGCCGACATGCTGGCAGATGCGTCCAGCAGGACCCATCTGCCGTCGGCCGTACCGCCCCGCGGGCCGCCGGGCAGCCGGGGGTCCCAAAGCAGGAGAAGTACCAGTACGAGAACCAACGCACGGAGTGTGGCGAGGAGCCTCTGGCCGGGGATCGGGAGTTCGCGGCGAACGTAGATCCACGCGGCGAATCCCCCCGCACCGACCACCAGAATTCCAAAGACCAGCCAAGAAAGGGTCACCGCACTCCTGCGTCAAGCGCGTCACCCTCGCCGACAACGTTCATGGTAAGTTCGACGTCAAGGGAGGGGAAGCCGATCGAGAAGGGCCAGCCGCACGCCGCTCTGAGCCTCCCACAGGTCCCACTGCTCTTTGGGAACGGGATCACCGGCCGGCAGATCGGTGGCGAGCGGATCCGCGGGCGTCCCACGAATGCGCATCTCATAGTGGAGGTGGGGACCGGTCGCGAGGCCGGTCATCCCCACGTACCCAATGACGTCCCCCTGGTCCACTTGGCTGCCCACCCTTATCCCACTGGCGAAGTTATTCATGTGGGCATACCGGGTAGTCCATCCGTTGGAATGCCGAACTACGATCGTGTTGCCGTAGGTGTTCTGCTTCTCCCGCTCGATCACGACACCGTTTCCGGTCGCCTGCACGGGGGTTCCGGTGGCCGCTGCGAAGTCCACACCGCGATGCGCCCGCCATATCCGCAACACGGGATGGAACCGGTTGTTCGTGAAGCGGCTGGAGATCCGGTAACGAAGCGCAACCGGGCTGAGAAGGAACGCGAGCCGCACGGAGTTCCCATCCTCGTCGTAGTAGGTACCAGCTCCGTCTCCGTTGGGGTCGAACCAGACCGCTGAGTAGGCACGCCCTTGGTTCACCAACTCCGCCGACAAAACGTGCCCGACGCGCATGGTCCCGTCGGGGCGAACCGCCCGTTCGTAGGAGAACCGGTAGAAGTCCTCCGGCCGGATCTGCCGGACAAAGTCCACTTGCCACTGGAAGATATCGCTGAGATCCAGGAAGAGCTTCGCCTTGTCTCGGGGATCCACCCCTTCCAGGCCCTCGCTCCCGATCACGGCATCCCAAAGAGACAACCCGGACTCGATCTCGCCGGACGCCCACACCGTATCGGTAACCACTGGCGTGGCCATCACGAGCGAGTTCCAGCCTCCAGTGGATGGCGTCATCCGGACGGTCAAGTCGGCGTCGAGGGTGATATCCACCGCCCGCAACTCAGAGGGTGCCTCGGTGAGCCAACGGAAGGCCACCTCGGTACCAGGCCGAAGACGGCGCGGATTGGCACCCTGAGGAAGGGCGCCGACGAAGCTGTATTGGTCGTTGGCGTCCAACACGCCGGCTAGGAGATCGCCAAGCGTCTCGTCCCGGTTCAGCGATCGGAACTCGACCCGCTCAGGCGCCGCCGCAAATACCGGCGCCACGAGGCCCACCGTGGGCACCTCTTTCCCTGTGAACAGGACGAACGCCAAGCTTGAGCCCATAACTCCGAGCACACCGATGAGTCCCAATATCTTGGGGCCCGCGTTCACCCAGCCTCCTTCAACAATCGTTACCGCCGGGAGCCCGCGTCCGTGCGGACCCACGTCGTTGCCGCTCTCATACTGCTTTCGCCGTCACACTGCGGCGAATCAGTCCATCTGCCGCCGGATGAACGTCGGAACGTCCAACTCACCAATCTGCGGCCGCGTCACGATCCGCTCCGGCGGTCGCGGAAGGGGAACCACACTCGCGGGTCCTCCACCGAAGGCCGCCGCCTGAGGAAGCGGCTGCACTTGGCGCTGTGGCGATAGGGCCGGTGTTTGCCTTCCGAAGTCCGGACGAATCACGTCGTCGAAGCCGGTGGCGATCACCGTAACCCGAATCTGTCCTTCCAACTCCGGATCATGGACCGCGCCAAAAATGATCTCCGCCTCATCTCCGGCCTCTTCTTGAATAATAGTTGATATCTGGTGCACTTCGTCAATAGCGAGATCCATCCCCCCTGTGATGTTGATCAGCACGCCCTGTGCACCATGGATCGATACGTCGTCCAACAACGGCGAAGAAACAGCCTCTTGTGCGGCCTCTTGTGCCCGGTTGTCGCCCTCTCCGAAGCCGGAACCCATGAGGGCCGGTCCGCGGCAGGCCATGATGGTTCGAACGTCTGCGAAGTCCACGTTCACCTCGCCTGACACCCGGATCAGATCGCTGATTCCTCGCGTCGCATGCAAAAGCACCTCGTCGGCCTTTTTCAAGGCGTTCCGGAAGGAAGTACCCCGTGGCACCACGGACAGGAGACGGTCGTTGGGCACGACGATCATCGTGTCGACCGTCCTGCGAAGCTCGGCTAGGCCTTGCTCGGCCTGGCGCTCCCGTTTGTTCCCCTCGAAGGAGAAAGGCTTCGTGACGATGGCGATGGTCAGGGCACCCATCTCTCGGGCGATCTCGCCGATGATCGGGGCGGCTCCGGTACCGGTTCCGCCACCCATCCCTGCCGTGATGAAGACCAAGTCTGCCCCCTCCAGCACCCTGCGGATCTCGTCCTGACTCTCGGCGACGGCTTGGCGGCCGACTTCCGGCCGGGCGCCCGCGCCAAGCCCGCGTGTCAGTTTCTTGCCGACTTGGAGCGTGACCTGCGCGCGCGAGCCCTTCAGCGCCTGGGCATCCGTATTCGCCGTGATAAACTCGACGCCCTCCAGATCCTCATCGACCATTCGGTTGACGGCGTTTCCGCCAGCTCCTCCAACCCCGACCACCTTCATCCGTGCGGTCTGGATCGGGGTGTCCTCGAATTCGAAAATCATCATTATTTGGCTCCCATGGATGTGTGGTTCGTTTTGATTCACGGTCGATGTCCCGAGTCGGTTGTTCGTCGGAGCACTAGAAAAATTCCTTCAACCACGATCCGATCCTGGACACCAGGCCGGACGTGAGCGTCGAGGCGCCATCCCCAGTTTCCTCGTACCGATCGGCGCCATACAGCGCGAGTCCCGCAGCCGTCGCGAACTTGGGCCTTCCCACGGAGTCGGACAGTCCCGACAGGCCTTCGCCGGGAAAGCCACTGCGTACCGGGGCGCCGAACACGTGCTGGGCCAACTCCACGGTCCCGAACAGCGTTGACGCTCCTCCGGTAAGGACGATGCCCGCACTGAGCTTGCTCAACAGGCCCTGGCGTTCGAGCTCGGCGTGGACGAGGCCGAACATCTCGTCGAGACGCTGTTCGACGACATGTGCGATCAGCTCCCGAGCCACGTGTCGCGTCTGGCCCGGACTTGGTCCGGGCAGCTCGACCGTCTCCTGAGGATCCACCAGTTGGGCGAACGCCACGCCGTAGTGCTCTTTCGCCCGCTTTGCCTCTGCAAAAGGGACCGAGAGCCCCTTCACGAGATCGTTCGTAACACTGGCCCCCCCAAAGGGGAGGACCGCGATATGTCGGAGCTCGCCATCGCAATAGGCGGCGACGTTGGTCGTGCAGGCGCCGACTTCGACCATCGCAACGCCCACTTCCTTCTCGTCCTCCGTGAGGACCGCCCGGGCGGCTGCAAGGGATTCGAGGACCAACTCCTGAACTCTGTAGCCCGCCCGCTGGACCGCCTTTCTGATGTTCTCGGCGGCGGCAGCCGAGCAGGTCACCAGATAGAGCTCAGCCTCGAGCCTCGTACCGACCATCCCCAGCGGATCCTTGATCCCGGCATAGTGATCCACGACGTAGTCCTGAGGGATCGCATGGACGAGCTCGCGATCGGGCGGATGGGCGACTGCACGGGCCACCTCATGAACGCGTCGGAGGTCGAGTGAGGAAATATCGTCGTCAACTACCGCAACGACCCCCAGAGACGTGGCCGCCTGGACATGCTCGCCGCTGATTCCCACATACACGCGATCCACCTTCGCGCCTGCCATGAGTTCGGCCTCTTTCATCGCCGTCTTCACGGATTCGGTCGCTTCTTCGATATGCGTGACGACGTGTCGCATGCCCATGCTCCGGGCCTGCCCCACCCCGAGGATCTTGAGATTCCTTCGGAGGAACGGATCTTCGTGGATCTCCGCGATGACAGCGCAGGTCTTGGTCGTGCCCACATCGACACCGGCGACCAGAATCGAGTGCATCTACGAATTCCCCCGTTGCCCCACCGCCTTGGCGAGCTCCTCGGCATACCCGATGACCACCTGATCCTCGAACCGAAGATCGAGGACGGCTGCTGTCCGATTGGGTTGGCGTGAAACCGCATCCTCAAGTGCTGCGAGACCCTCTCGCAGCCGCAGATGCGAGAGGGGCGGACGAAATCGAAGGAGAAGGCCTCCACTCACCACAGCAGTCGCATCTCCCGAGTCGTCGATCGACATCTCCGAGACCGCCGCCAGGAAGGTGGGATCATCCGCCGCCAGACGGTCCACCTCCGTCGCCAATATTCGCAACTGGGAAGACGAGAGGTCGGCTTCCCCTCCAGCACCAGTCAGGACGGGGAGATCCAGCCGGTGCCGGACCGGGTCCAGCGGGAGAACTTGGCCATCTCGATCCACGGGCTCGAGCACCGGACCCGCCACGAATCCCACCGGAGTCCGCTCTTCGATCGTGACCACCAGGGTCCCGGGGAGCTCGGCGGTCACTTGGGCACGCCGAATCAACGGATGCTGCTCGAGACGTAACTCGATCGACGTCAAGTCGTCGAATACGCTGACGAACGGTGAAATGGCCGCGGCGGCCAGGACCTGCTTTTCATCGAGAAGACGAACTCCGTCCACCCTGTAGTCGCGAGCTCGGAAGAACTCGAGCTCAGCGAGAGCGTCCGGAAGCCAATCGGCCGCCAGCACCAGGCCTCCTGCAAACATTCCCCACAAGGGGATACGCAACAGCTTACGCAAGAGAGGTCTCCTCGAGGCGTGCCATGACCTCACGCGCCACATTGTCTACGGACCCCGCTCCCATCGTCAGAAGGAGGTCACCCGAGGCGAGTTCCGTTAGGACCGTGTCCGCCAGGGTATCCACGTCGGCGTGATAGTGGACGTTCCCGCCCGCCCGCCCGGCTGCGAGCGCAACCATTTCACCCGTTACACCCTCGATTGGAGCTTCCCGA
>Ga0310121_10001454_pt1 | contig 24200 bp, 18 predicted proteins | sample CB27_Tmax_986_MG_FD_203504 | JGI IMG/M metagenome (GOLD analysis project Ga0310121, IMG submission 203504) | Marine microbial communities from Western Arctic Ocean, Canada - CB27_Tmax_986 | ecosystem: Environmental > Aquatic > Marine > Oceanic | place: Canada: Western Arctic Ocean | collected...
TTTGCCGAAGCCTGGAAGCAAACAGACGGTCGAGCAGGAAAAGACGGCATCAGTCAAGTTTCATCAGGCTAAACAACGTCACTCCGGTGTCGAGTCAGCCATCGGCGCGTTGCAATCCGGCAATGGATTGGTTCGCTGCCGCGATGTGGGCGAAGTTGGCTTCGAGCGATACGTTGCCCTGGCCGTGCTTGGCCGCAACGTTCATGCGTTGGGAAAAATGCTGATTGCCCAAATGGAGCCAAAGGCAGCGGCTGCAACCAGCAAGCGTGCTGCGGCTTAGCGCCGCGCCGCAATCACAGTCAAAACATGGTTCACGGTGATCACTGCTGCGCGCACTCGGCCAGATTCCGTTCCCAAATGCTAGAATCCGGCGTCACCTGCTACAATCAGACGCAAACACCGCAAACTTCGCGCTCCATCCGGCAGGCCTCGTTCTTCAATCGCCGATCCAAACGGGTTTCCGTACAGACACTAGATTAGGGTGATTTGGGGGTGTATCTATTTCCCCACCAATAAAGTCTGCGCTTGATCGTTCTGATTGGACGGAATGTAGCTCTTCAACTTCGATTTTTCCTTCTTATTCGGTAGCGCGGTGGGAGAGTACGGATTTGCGCCTGTTTAAAATGACGAATAACACGGGTCTCTCGACTGAATCGAGGACGTTCCTTACGGGAGACGGTTGCGAGCCCGCTAAATCCTGGCCAATTATCACCGCGATCCAGAAAAATGTCCGCTCGACGCAAGAACCGAATACGTAGCGAATTAGGCTCCGATCACCTCGAAAAACGGGTCATGCGGGCGGGCACGTCCGTCGGTGGCATGTCAGCCCCGTCCAATCAGAACGGCTCGGAGAATGATTCGTCGCCAGTCGACCTGTCAGGACCGCCAGGACAACATCCGACTCTGCATGCTTCGGAAGTCGCGCATCTTCGGAAACAACAGCGAGATATTGAAAAATCAGAGAAAAAGGCTGACCACAACGCCGCTAAAGCGGAAAAGAAGGTAGGCAGAAGGCAAGTCGAGTCGGACGGCTTTACGGAGTCGGCTCCCTCACCGGCTGCGGCAATCGGCGTCGATACCGGCACCTCAGACCTCAACGGGCTTCAATCAACCGGAGTCGCCAGCGTGCGATTGAATCTTGACAATAGTGACGTAACTTCGCCAGCGCAATCAGTTAGGCAAGAGACGAATTCTGCCAGCCCGTCCCGCGAAGATCCATCTAGTCTGGAGGTGCGGTACACTGAGCGCGAATCACCGACGGGGCAGACGGGTCGACCGGTTGCGAGCAAAGACGATTCCCCTGGAGAATCGCAGCCCTCTTCTGAATCATCGCATGATACCGGCTCCCCGAAACTCGTCAGCCTTATCGCGGCGGAAACGTCGGCCGACTCGGGGAGCACGCCCGCGGGTGACGGAAATCAAGTCGCCAGCGGGGCAACGAGGCCGTCATCCATTTCGGACACTACGAATCAAACGGCTGAACCGAGTGACATTGGATCGATTCGCGTCGTCGCCAATGACTCTGGAGGCGAATTTGGCAGGCAACGAGAAGCCGCGTCTGAAGTGAAACCCCAAAAACCCGGTTCAGAATCGCTATCAGTCGATGCGGAGGCGGGAAGGGTACCAACATCCAGCGAGTACCACGCTCCTGATTCTACATCCGTCGCTGACGGTGATGCATCCGCGGAAGCGACGTTGAATGATGATCCTATCCGCAGCCAGGATCAAGGAGATGCGGATGGGCTGAACCTGATTTCCAGCGACGCCGAAACTCCCAATCTCAAAGATGATTCTGGGACCGATGGTGGAACCCACAGTCCTCCCTCGGATGCAGGAAATGATACGTCGTATTCGGTCGCCAAGAATGCCCAGCCCCTTGTCAGCCAAGCAGAAAACCAACCACTCCGCGCATTTCGATATTTAAATCGCGCGCAGTTCATCGATAATCCCGAGTTCTCCTCCATACGGAGTCTCTCTTCCGCGGTGCACCTAGAATCGGGAACGGCGCGGCAGGTTGCTTCGCCAACATCGGCTGCCGATCCTCCCAACGCGTGGACTGTCAACTCGACTAGGTCTCTCGCCGACTCGCATTCGAATCAGAAAACTCCCACAGAATCGGTGACCAACGATCACGGAGATGACCAGGGCTTTCAAGACGCTCGAGAGAGCGTGGAGGCGAATTCGCCCGCATCCGACGTTTTTGATGACAACCACGAGATCACGATGGACCCCAAGGCCAACAACATGCGAGCCGCCGTTGCATGGTTGGGTTTCGCTGCCGGAACCACGGGTGGATTGCACCGCCTTTTTAAGAAACGGGCTCTCTCGAGGATCGTAACCGATCGAGATCGTTCAAGCCTCGAACCGTGCGACGACGCGAGCGAGCCATTGTGAGCGATCTAGGGCGCTTGCATGTCGTGCGAGCCTCCTACGGAAAAACTTCCCTGGAATCCCATTTGTCGCCGCGTACTCCTATCGCGGACAATCGCTGTTTTCTCAGATTGAACTCGCGATGGTTGAACATACATTCCAACATTTGGACGAACTTTGGACGGCGTTTGAGGCACGTCGCAAAGGGAGGGCGAACTACGGGATCTCCGACTTTGCCGAAGAGCACCCTGAACACCGCGAATGCGTCGATTACATTTTTCCTATGTTCGACGAATTGCAACGCCTAGGAAAAGACTCATCTGAGTCCCCAAAGTGGATCGACAAGTACGCGATCATTCACCAGATCGGCCGTGGCGGAATGGGTGCCGTTTACGAAGCCCGCTACAAGAATCTTCGAGAGCGGGTTGCGATCAAAGTCTTGGATCGGTTCAGAATGTTGGAATCGGGAGGGAAACGCTTCGAACGTGAGGCGCGTCTGGCCGCGACGCTACACCATTCGAACGTCGTACCAGTTTACGACTACGGCGAATTCGACGGGCAACCTTACTACACGATGCGCCTGATTGATGGTCCCGACTTGGCCGACGTGCTTCACCGAGATTATGACAATCAAGGTACGCCGCTCTCTTCCAGGGATCAACGTGCGGCTCATTTGTCGCGCCAGTTAGCGGCGAACTGGGGAAAACAGGTTGACTTGGCGATCCAGGCTGCCCGTGCGTTGGAACATGCTCACAGCCAAGGCATTCTGCATCGCGACGTCAAACCCGCCAACCTGCTGATCGACGAGGCGGATAATCTATGGGTGACCGACTTCGGACTGGCAAAACAACAGCTAGAGAGTGGCGCATTGACCGTGCCGAGCAAGATCCTCGGTACTCCACGGTACATGGCGCCCGAGCAACTCCGCAGCGAATCGGACGAGCGGAGTGATATCTTTGGGCTCGGGTTGGTGATGTATGAGTTGGCGATCCTCAGAACGGATACTCGCAATCAGCGGACCGATATCTGGCGAGGTGGACTGCGGTCTCCGAGGCATTGGAATCCATCGATCCCAAAAACACTCGCAAGAATCATCCAGAAAGCGGTCCACTCAGATCCGGCCAGCCGATATCAGACGGCCGCCGAATTTGCTGATGACCTGGAGAGGTTTCGCTCGAAAGAATGCCAATCTGCCTCGCGTAACAAAACTCGTGCCGACGGATCGCGATTGTTTTCGTTCACGACCATATTGTGTGTTGGTTCATTGCTGCTGTTCGGTCTTTTGATGGCCGCCATTCTGGTCGCCCAAGGTCGACATACGGCTTCGAAAAACTCAGCCATCGGGTTGACGCCGGCCGCTGAAAACGCACCCGATTTTAGTTTCACGGTCGTCGAAGGGCAAACGAGGGTTGCCCTGCTTGAACGGCTGACGCCGTCCGTGCAAGTCGTCGAACTTTCGGGACTGGATGCCAGCCGGTTCCGCGTCGACCATGACTCGAATTCGCTGCTGTTCTCGGAGATCGCTGACTTTGAATCGCCGAGCGATACGAACTTCGATAATGTGTTTGAAATCAACCTTGTCGGGCACACTCGTACGTGGAGCGTGCAGGTCGAGGTAGCGGATCTCAACGAACCGCCCAGTTTCGACTACTCGATGTTTCAGCGCGACGGAAGCACAATCAAATGCTCCATGGAAAAGGCGGCCGGCGCGCTCATACTGCGGGCGCATGACGATAACAACTCGGTTTATGACGGGCTTACTTTTTCAGCCACCGGTGGACCCGATCGGACGTCAGTGGGCGTCACCCCTCCTGGAATTTTCATCTTCACGCCTCCACCTCAGCCCGGTGGCGGTATGGACTCAAATGGAGATTTGGCCTATGACGTCGAGCTGACCGTGAGTGACCGGACTTACGCGCGCTTTGCCCGGCTGGAAAAATCGAAGAGTGGCCACGTTGCGCTGATCAGAGAGACGTTGGGTCCCCGAGGTACGATTTCGGCAAACACCTGGTCCGAGAATTGCGAGATCGGGCCCGACGTGATTGACATTGCAACGACGGACGGCCGGACGTTCTTTCACATCCATCGAGATCACAGCGGCACTGCGTCGTTATATGTGAGTCAAGTATTGGACGATGGACGTTTCATTCCAACCTTGCTCAATTCGAACTGTGGCATCAGCCAAGACGCACGAGGTTTCGCAACTTCTGATGGTACAACGTTTTACTACTTGACTCACCAGCCCCAGCGGCCCGCTTCGTTATCGCTGCACCAAGGCGCGCTGCAACTCGATGGTTCGTTCGAAAGCAAGCTGGTGACAGAGTCCTGTAATCTGTCGCCGCAGGTTACATGTTTCAGTTGGCTTGACTCAAATCGCTTCCAACATATCCGCGCCTCGACGCCGACTACCGCAGTCTTCGCTTTCTCATTTCTAGACGATTCAACGTTTTCCCACCTAGAACTCCACGACGAATCTGATCAGTACGGCACGTCATCTTTGGGGCACGCGGCTTAGATCGAGAGACACAGCGATTCGCAAACGACAACGAGGACAGTTCGCATTGACGTCGAGTAAGGCCAACCGAAAACGTTAGTTATAAGCGTACTAGTCCTTGTCGGCGCGAAGGACCGAGACGAACGCTTTCTGGGGTATATTGACCTGGCCGAATTGCTTCATTTTCGCCTTACCCTTCTTCTGTTTATCCAGGAGCTTATTCTTGCGCGTAACATCGCCGCCGTAAAGCTTCGCGGTCACATCCTTTCGGTACGGCTGGATTGTCGATCGCGCGATGATTGTGCCGCCAATGACACCCTGAATCGGAATCTTGAACTGGTGGCGGGGAATCGCTTCGGCAAGTTGCTCGCAGTAGTGCAGCGCTCGATTTCGCGCTTTGTCACGATGAACCAGGTAGGAAAGCGTGTCGACCGGCTCCTTGTTGACCAGGATATCAACCTTCACAACGTCGGTGTCACGATATTCGATCGGAACATAGTCAAACGAACCGTATCCTCGCGTGATCGTCTTGAGCTTGCCGTAGAAATCGAAGAGGACCTCTCCGAGCGGCATCTCGCTAATTACTTCAAGCCGACCCGCGGAGAGATAATTCATCGTCTGACTCTCCGAGCGATGTTCCTGGCACAGCTCCATGACAGGACCGACGTACTCGGCGGGCGTAAGAATAGATGCTTTGATGTACGGCTCGGTGGCCGAATCGATCCTCATCGGATCGGGCCAGTAGGTGGGATTGTCTACATCGATCGTCGTGCCGTCTTTCAAGGCCAATTTGTACTTCACTGATGGGGCGGAGATGACCAGGCCGATGTCAAATTCTCGCTGCAAACGCTCCTGAATTACGTCCAAGTGAAGAAGGCCGAGGAACCCACAGCGAAATCCAAAGCCGAGAGCCGCCGAACTATCCTTTTCGTAGGTAAGTGCCGCGTCGTTGATCGCCAGTTTGTCCAGTGCCTTGGTGAGATCCTTGTACTCGTCCGAGCTCATCGGATAGATGGAGGAAAAGACGACCTGCCTGGCTTCCTGATAGCCAGGGACCGGCTCGGCTGCCGGGCGATCAAGATGCGTGATCGTATCACCGATCTCAATCTCCCGTACACTCTTAACTCCGGCGACAATATAACCGACTTCCCCGACACTGAGCTGTTTTCTTGGATTGAGCGTCAACTGATTGTAGCCCAACTCCTCGACCGTATAATCGCGCTGGGAGTGCATGAAATGGACCGCATCTCGAGTTTTCAGCGTGCCTTCCATGACGCGACACTGGAGAATCACCCCTCGATACGAATCGAAATGGGCGTCGAAGACCAAGGCTTTAAGCGGCGCGTCCGGGTCGCCCTGGGGACTTGGCAGCTTCTCGACGATGCCGGCAAGAACGTGTTCAATGCCGACGCCAGTCTTTGCGGAAACAGGGATCGCCTCAAACGGATCTAGCCCCAATTCCGCATCAATCTCCTCGCGCACACGGTCCACGTCCGCGGCAGGGAGATCGATCTTATTGATCACCGGCAGAAGCTCCAGATTATTATCCAAGGCCAGATAGAGGTTGGCTACAGTCTGCGCCTCGACTCCCTGAGAAGCATCGACAACAATCAACGCACCCTCACAAGCCATCAGGGAACGCCGCACTTCGTGCGAAAAATCAACGTGGCCAGGTGTATCGATGAGGTTCAGCAGATAGTCTTGACCGTCCGGGGCACGGTAGGAGAGCGTAATCGTGTTGCTCTTAATGGTAATGCCCCGTTCACGCTCGATATCCATCGCGTCGAGCAGCTGGTCGCGGAACTCTCGTTGTGTCACGCCACCACATGCTTGGATCAGTCGATCGGCCAAGGTCGACTTACCATGATCAATATGGGCAATGATGCAAAAGTTCCGAATATGTTTCATACGAATCGTTCTTGTAGAAATCGTCCTGGTTCTTCGCTCATCGCCAGGATTCTAGTCCTTGACGTTATCGACTGATAGAGAGATGATTCCCTAGATCGTTCATGACAACGCGGCAAGACAACGCGGTGTCAGGCTAGGATGCCTTTCACGAGGCGTGCCGAGCGGCCGTCGGTGATAACCTGCTCGCGACCGTTGTACGGGAACGACAGCCGTCCGTGATCCAGGCCAAATTGGTGCATCACCGTGGCTTGGACGTCGTTCGGTGTCACCCGGTCCACCACCGCACTGTGTCCAAACGGATCGGTTTCGCCGAAGGTCAGGCCGCCGCGAATGCCGCCGCCCGCGAACCAACAGCTGAAGCCCTGACCGTTGTGATCACGGCCGCACTTCTCCGGGGCTCCGTGGTTTTCGGTCACTGGCAAGCGTCCGATTTCACCACCCCAGTGAACCAAGGTACTGTCCAAAAGGCCGCGCTGCTTGAGGTCCGTGACGAGGGCCGCGGCGGGACGGTCCGTCCGACGACAGGCTGCCGGCAGCGTCTCGCGAATGTTCGCGTGATTGTCCCACGGTTGCCCCGCAAGGAATAACTGGACAAACCGTACGCCGCGTTCCACCAGTCGTCGCGCAATTAAACAGCGCGTGCCGTACTCCTTGGTGTCGTCCTGGTCAATCCCATACAGTCGCAGCGTGCTTTCACTCTCGAGTGAAATGTCCAACGCCTCGGTGGCGGCGGTCTGCATCCGCGCGGCCAATTCGAAACTGGCGATGCGAGCCTCCAGGTCGTTTTCTCCGGGGAAGCGTTCCGCATGACGGCGGTTGAGTTGGTCTAAGAAAGCCAGGTTCTGACGCTGTAACGCGCCCTTAAGATGGGCTGGAGGCTGGAGATTTAAAATCCGCGGTTCCTTGGGGCGCAATACCGTCCCCTGATACAACGAGGGCATCCAACCATTGGACCAGTTGTTCACGCCGTCGACGGGATGGCCCCCTGGATCGGTCAATACCATGTAGGCGGGAAGATCTTGAGTCTCGCTTCCCAACCCGTAGGTCAACCACGAACCGAGGGTCGGCCGTCCCAGAACCGATGGGATGCCTCCGTGCCAATAGCGAATGGAAACTTCGTGGCCGTTGAATCCGGTGTGCATGGAACGAACGACGCAGATATCATCGACAATCTGGGCCGTTCTCGGAAGCAGTTCGGAAATCTCGGTGCCAGATTGTCCGTGCTTCTTAAATCGCCAAGGGCTACCCAACAATTGTTTGCTGGCACGGTTCACAAAGCTATATTTGATGTCACCAGTGAACTGGGTACCGCTGTACTTAGAAAGCTCTGGCTTGGGATCCATCAAATCCATGTGGGACGGTCCACCGTGCATGAACATCGAAATCATCGCGCGAGCTGTTGGATGATGGTGCGTCCGTTTGGGAATCATGTCAAAGTTTTGCGGACCGAGAGAAACGGTGGCTGGCTTGGCCTGAGCCGTTTCCTGCTGGAGCAACCAAGCCAGTGCGATGCCACCGACGCCGAGCGCGTTATTTTGGAGAAACTCACGTCGCGACGGCGCGTGCATCGACTTTATGTTCTGGATTTCATTAATCAACATACAAACACTCATTTGAACTCAACAGCGATTGACAGAGATTCGTGAGCGCCTGTTTGCGTGCGTCGACCGCCCCGCCCTGACCCAGTGACGTCCGAATCTGTTCCGCGAGAAACTGGAGCGCCGCCAGCATCTCACGGTTGTCGGGCTGTCGGCCATAGGCTAGTTGCCAGGCGTGAAAAATCCGCGCGGGTATCAGCTCGGCGTTTCCCAGTGGACCGTGGAATCCGGCAACCGACTCCCATTGGCGCGTCTGGCCGTCTGGGCCGGTCCACACAACCGTCACTGGCCAACTGAACGAATCGGAGTTCGTGTTCCCGTAGTTATCGACCACGAAGTCGATGGGGTCACCCGCCTTGACCTCGATCGGGCCGGCTTCGGTGGCGATCTCATCGTGAAAAGCAATCCATCGGCCAGCCACATCGGGCGACCGGGCCACGACGCTGGCCCTCACACCGTTGCCGTTCTCGGACGGGTGGCTCAAGTTTCCGGTGACATGAACGGCCCCGTCTCGGGGCGCGACCCATCGGCGAATCACCGCATTGTGGGTCGACGGGTGGCCGCCATGGGTGTTCAAGATGGCCCATTCGAGCTCTGGTGAGGGCAACGTTGGCCCGCCCTGCCATGCTTTTCCTGTCCAATAAGGAAACGGGTCAAAGTTGGCAAGGTGGGACTCGTCCTTGGCCAGCGATCCGTAGCCATATTGCCAGACAGAGTTCACATTCAATGGTGCCGGATCGAACTCCTCAGGGGGAGCAATCGGTTCGGTCACTTCGCTGTTTAACCGCGCGGCGAATCGCTGGGCCTGTTCGAGAATGAAGTCGCTATTCATCAGCAACAGTGACTGGGCCGCGTCGGTGGAGGGTTGGCGTCGGTCGCAGTTGACTTCCATGACGGGCGCGTCAAAGACTCGCAATACCGCCACCGGTTGGGTCCGTTTCACCTGGACATAGACACTCCGCCGCGACTGATTGTCGACGACGACCTGTCCTGCGTCATCTGCCTTGATCGGTACCGCTGGACCAAACATCTGATCTTGCATCGAACCGGTGGTGGCCAAGAACCGATCGCGGATCACCTCTGCATCCAACCTCTGTAGCGGCCACTTCCAATACAGCTCGTTGGAACCATCCATGGCCAACTTCGCCATATCCCTTTCTGACGTACCATCGGTTTCCGACGACTGCCGATACACAGTCGACATCATGATCCGCTTGTGAATTCGTTTGAGGTTCCAGCGTTGCGCGACCAACTCATCGGCCAACCAGTCCAATAGTTTCGGGTGAGTGGGTCGTTGGCCCAACACTCCAAAGTCTCCCGGTGTCCCGACAATGCCCCGGCCGAAGTGATGCATCCAAATACGGTTCACCAGAACGCGGCTCAACAACGGATGTCGGCCGTTGGTGAGCCACCGGGCGTAGGCCAGTCGCCGACCGGTGCTGGCCAGTGTTTCGTCGTCCTCCGCGATGGTTAGCCGCTCATCGATGGCGGCGGTGATGGTCAAACCAGCGGGCTTAACGGAGTCTTGTGGCTGTTTGAAATCCCCGCGGTGAAACAGATGCGTGAGTGGTTGGCTATCGGGCGGTTCGCTCAGGACGCGAAGAAAATTCTCCGGCGGAATGCGTTGGCGAACTTCTCCAATTCGTTGGTCGTACCCTTTAAGCTCGTCGGCACGCTGCTGATTGTACTGGTACAAAATACCGGGCGAGATGTTAACGCTAGGGAATTCTTTGAGCAGTGTTTTCTGTCGTTCCGTTCTTTCACTTTTGGAGGTTCGATAGGCAACACGCAGCTCTTCGCGCAAGTCTTCTGGATGTCGCGCCAGCTCTTCCTCCAGCGCGTCGCTAATATACTGCTCCTGGAGCTTCGCTTTTTCAGCCACGATCACCTGGGCTTCGGCCTCGATTTCCGCCGCTCGGGCCCGGTCGGCATCCGCATAGAGTGTGACCAAACGCTGCGAGGGAGTGCGCCAGTTCTTCCAATCCAGGGACGGTTCGAAGATCGCTCGCAATTGGTAGTAGTCTTTTTGCGGGATCGGATCGTAGCGATGGTCATGACATTGGGCGCAGCCTACGCTAAGTCCGAGCAAGGACGTTGATACGATTTTCATCGTATCAGCGATTGTCTGATTACGTGATGCATCGTCATTGGCCCCGCTGCCAGTCCCATCGGCGGCCATCCGCAGAAAGCCGGTGGCGGCCAGTTTGTCGATTTGGTCTGGCGTTAGATTCTCAAACGGTGGAGTGAGCATTTCGTCACCAGCCAACTGCTCCTGGATGAATTGGCCCAAAGGTATGTCGTTATTCAAGCAACGGATGACATAATCACGGTATTGATAAGCCCAGGGCCGATGGGCATCTTGGTTGGTTGCACCTTCCGAATCGGCGTACCCGGCAACATCGAGCCAATGACGGGCCCAACGTTCTCCATACGCCGGCGAAGCGAGCAGGCGGTCGATGAGATTCTCATAGGCCGACGGGCTGTCGTCGTTCACGAAATCGGACACGGCGTTGGGCGAGGGTGGCAGTCCTAGTAAATCGAAATAGGCCCGGCGTATAAGAGTCGAGGGGATGGCGTCGGGTGAAAAATCCAAACCGAGCGGCCGCATTTTATCCAACAAAAGTGCGTCGATCGGCGTCCGTGCGCGGTCGGCCCTCTCGTAGTCCAGTTCGCACGGACGCTTCACCGGTTGGAATGACCAAAACGCTCGCTCTTCATCGCTAATGCCAATGCCTGGCTCGATATCATCCGGCTCGTCACGAGCGGTGGCTGCTCCCGACGCAATCCATTTCTCGAAAACTGCAACGGCATCGGGCGGCATCTTGGCTTCACCGGGCGGCATCTCACCAGCTCGAATTCGCTGGAACAACAGACTCGAATCCGAGCTGCCTGGCTCAATCGCCGGCCCACTGGTACCCCCCTGGAGCATCAATCGTCGCAGCCGTAAGTCGAGGCCGCCCTCGAGTTCGGCGTTCGCGCCGTGGCAGTCGAAGCAATGCTCTTTGAGCAAAGGCCGGATGTGCTGCTCGAACGTGAGCGATTCGACCGCGGCGACTGGCAGGGTCGAAAGAAGTATAACGGCGATTATAGATGCGATTCGACTCATGGTTTCGTAGGTTAGCACAGTTTGGCGATAATGTCATACATCGCTTCGAGATAATCGAGCGATTCTTCCAACGGCATCACCATGGTCGGTGCGATGCGGATGACTTTGCCGGCCAAAGGGCCCAGGAGGTGGATCGCCCGGCCAGATTCATCTCCCAGATAACAGGCTCGGACCACCTGGTTGGCGATCTCTTCAGCGGTCCGGTTTCCGAGCGGCCCGAATTCGATGCCCCAAACCGTTCCTTCACCTCGGACGTGGGTGACACAGTCCAACTCGCTGAGGCGAACCAATCCTCGTTCAATCACGTCGGCCAATTTCGCAGCGTGGCCCATCACATCGCGCTGTTCGAATTCGTCGAGCGTTGCCAACACCGCGGCGCAGCCCAACGGATGGGCGCTCCAAGTATCGGAGGCTTCTCCATAGTTTAACTTTCCGAATACGTTGGCCCGCCCCACGGCCGCGTCGACGGGTATGCCGTTGCCCATTCCCTTGCCTAGCACCACGATATCCGGCTCGACGCTGTACGTCGTGAACGCGTACATCGAGCCCGTGCGACCAAAATTCGACTGGACTTCGTCCAAGATAAAGACCATGTCGTGCGCGCGACAAAACTGCTCAAGTAGCTGTAAATACTCGGGCTGGGGATGATACGAGCCGCCACCGCCGAGGTATGGTTCAGTGACAAGACAGCCGAGCCGGTCTCCGAATTCGCTGGCCAAACCATCCAGTTCCCGCCGATGCGGCTCCAAGTCGAGCGGCTGGCGGCGACGCTCGATCGAGACACACGCCTCGCGCGGGAAGTCGATGAACCGAACGCGGTCGTCCCGTTCGCTATCGGTTTCGGAGCCAGTGACGGCGCCGGCCAGTCCCTTTTTACCATGAAACCCGTAGCGAGTTGCCAGGATGATGTCAGCACCTTCGCGATACTTTATCGCCGCCCAGAGCGCTTTCTGAATCGCTTCGCTGCCACTGGCCGCCCAAGTGACGTGCTCCATCCTCGCGCCGCCTGGCGCCGCACGCAGATTGGCCAATAGACGTTCAGTGGCGACCGCCTCCAATTCTGTTATGGCGTTGTAGGAAGAAAGTGCGACCGCACTCGTAAATTCCTGGTCGACATCCCACGACTGTAAGCCCATGTATTCATGTAGACGTTGCCACCATCGCGTTGGATTGTGGCCAAGATTGTTGACCAAGACACCGGACGTGAAATCGGCCAGCTTCCGGCCCTCGGGAGTAAAATGGTAGCTGCCGCAGCTGCGCGACAGTACGGCCAATGTCGGCGTGTAGGTTCGCAGCGCGCGGGGCTCGCCGTCCGCAATCGTCTGACGAATCTGATTGGATTGTGATTCGTTGAGATGTTCAACGGTGTTGGGCGACTCGGCTTTCAGTTCTTGATTCATTTTTTGTCAGCTGGAGAAACGAGGACGGTCATTGAGTTATTTGCGGCGTGGAAAAACGTGGCCATTGGGCCGTTCGTGAATCAACGCAGTCTATCGCGCCGGAGACTCTTTGTCACATGTCACTTGAGTAAGAGACGAACTCGTTCAGTGCATTCGTCGCTTGGTCACCACGCAAACTGGCCGATTTCCCGTGCAAGTCGATGAGTCGTTAGAGGGCCCTGTTGAGCGCCTCTCGATGCGTCAGTCCAAGGATCCAACGCGAGATGATATTCGAGCACGCTCACCTCAAGCATTCGGTTCGAATCTAGAGAGGGTCATATGCCGGCATTGGCTAGCAGGGTCGTGATTTTCGAAATGACTTCCGTCAGTCGAGGGTGTCGAGACTCGAACGCGTCACGAACCTGATTCCAACGCTGACCGAGGTGAGACCATTCGTGGCTGGTATCCCTTCCGTCCGCATCCTCGTCACCAAGCAACTGGTGAATCTCCTCGGCGACCTTCTTGAGAGCACTCGTCGTGTCCACATCGGCTTCGGCGACCTCGGCCAGCAGTCGATGCAACTGGTCTAGTTCCTGACGCAGGGCTTGCTGTTTCTCTGTGTCAAACATTTTGCAAGACTCAAGGGTTGAATGAACCAACGAACCAACTCATTCTGCTTACGCTGCTAGTCAGAGTCAATCCAGCGAACGTGACTCCTTCGTGTCGTTCGGCTTTGTCGACGGTAAGAATCGCCCGATCCATGGGCAATCAATGTGCCATGGCGCACCGGTTGGTGTGTCTCGTTCGACACTTTTTCGTGGTTTACCCGCCGACGGTGCGGCCGCTGGCCATTCCGATAGATGATCGGTGGCGAATGTCGCCCGATGCGCAATACCAACTGGGTCAGATAGAGCCGTCGTGTGCCCGTCCGCACAACCGGCGCGCTATAACTTCGTTCACCGGTCCCATATCGGGTAATCGATGAACATGAACGCGAATGACGGTCCGCATGATTTCACAAATCCTGCAGGTACGTTAGAATTGGCACGCAAGATGCGGCAGAATAGAATACTTTGGTGACTCGCTCTTCGCGGCAAGGGAAGGGACTGTACGATGTTAAAACAGATTCTAGTTGGCATTTGTGACCCGCGTTACACCGGTTCGGCGGCCCTGTGTGCGATCGAATTGGCGCAACGTTTCACGGCCCGAAGTGAGTGCCATCGCGGTCACGGATATCGAAAGGCTTCGCAACGTCGGACCCATACCGGTCGGTGCCGGTGCGCTGGCCCGTGAATTGGTTGAGGTCGCGGAGGATTGGAATGCAGACTTGATTGTGGCCGGCAATAGCGCGAAATCGCTGCAAATGCGGAGTGTGTTTGGAGAAACGGCATTGAAACTCATGCGTGAATCGCACTTGCCTTTATTTCTCAGCCAGTGAATAGGGCGAGTCTAGGTATGGATTAACGCTCCGCCGGGGTCACCGCATGCTGGGGAAAAGTGCCCACGTCAGAGTTATCGGCTAGCGGCCATCAACAGGATATGCTGACGCCCACCTTTGGCCACTGTGTTCACCTGGGAGAACGAGGCGACCGTTGACTTCTCGATCTCCTCAGTGATCAGGACTTCCAAAGTCGCAAAATGGTCTCGAGAACGGCTGGTTGACTTTATTCCATAAGACTATCCCAGCATGCCGCGCCCCGATGGATTGGACCGGTTCCCTCGACTGCGAATCTCGTCGAGCCGCGCCATGGTTCCCATTACGTGGGTTCGGGAGAGCCAGAATCCTTAAAGATAAATCCACCGTCAACTCGGAGGGTCGTGCCAGTTATGTAGTCGGCGTGATCCGAAGCGAGAAAAGCGGCGGCTTTGCCGATGTCTCCCGGCGTTCCCAGCCGGCCCCACGGAAGATGCTGTCCACCGGTATCTACCGATTTATCACCAAACGCGATGCGTTCTCCTGGCGTATCAATCCAACCTGGATTAATGCAGTTCACATTGATCCGTTGGTCAAACAATTCAACAGCAATGCTCGAAGCCAAATGATTCAATCCGGCCTTGGCAGCATTGTAGGCGACACATGGAGCGTAAGGCATCTCCGCGTGGATGCTGGATATAAAGATGATCTTTCCACCCTCTCCACGGTCCACCATGTGCCGTGCTGTCAGTTGAGCCATATGAAATCCGGCCGTAAGGGTCCCCCGAATGCCGAGATCGAACAGCTCGGGATCGAAGTCCAGGAAGCTATGCCGTCCGCCGCAGGCGGGATTACTGACCAAAATGTCAATCCGCCCCATCGCGTCAATGGTTTGCGCAACCAGTTTTTCACATTCGGCCCGTTCGAACACATTGGCTGGAATCGCGGCGGTCCGGCGTCCTAACGATTCAATCTGGTTGCACGTCGATGACAAATCCGTGCCACCGGGACGACCGTTGACGACAACGTCCGCACCCGCCCGAGCGATCTCCAAGGCGCAGCCTTGACCGATGCCGGCCGCGGCCCCCGTCACCAGCGCGATTTTTCCCGTTAGATCCATAGTTTTCTTCTCCTTCAACGAGTCGGAATCCCTGGGACCGTGCTCGAACAGGAATCCAGGTTAGGTTCAACGCCAACGAAAAATCTAACACGCCGTGGCGAATCGTGCCAGGGCCTTTTAAAAAGCAGAGCTGGTTTCAGTTGTTATCTGAAGACGACAGCTCAGAACTCCGAAATATCACAGTTTTTGCGTGCCCTCGACGTTCGGGGCATTTGGATTTAGGTTATTCGTATCTGTTTCGAATTTCGCGTTTTCATGCTTCGAAATTCAAGAAAACGTACAGGTTGTTCCTTACCGGTTTCTATGGCGTGGCGCTGGCCAACTTAGCCTGGCAACTTTGCTACATTCGTCACGTGCTCCATAAGACGATGATGAGGATAAAGAGTACGATGAGGATGTAGAGTTTACGCTTCAGGGTTCCGCGGACGCTTCCATTGAGTCCAACCGGCGCCAAAACGCAACCCACTCGATTCTGTTCGACCTATGTACCTGGCCATTGAAATCGGCGGAACCAAATTGCAGCTGGCTGTCGGGTCGGGCCAGGACAGCTCCATGGTTTGTCTGGAGCGGGCCTTGGTGAATCCTGATCTTGCCGCGGATGGTATTCGGCGTCAGATCACTGAGTTGGGGCGAAGCCTGATGGAACAACATGACATCGGCGCCATCGGAATCGGATTTGGAGGGCCAATCGATGCGTCGAAGGGTGTCGTGATCAAGAGCTATCAGATCAACGGTTGGGACGGATTTCCCATTGTCCAATGGTGCGAAGATTCGTTGGGTCGACCAACCTGTTTGGGCAACGATTCGGATCTGGCCGGTTTGGGAGAGGCTCTCTTCGGCGCCGGCCGGGGCCATCGTTTGGTGTTGTATAGCAACGTCGGAAGCGGAATTGGCGGATCGATGGTGATCGATGGCCATCTTTTTACTGGCGGGTCAGGCGGGGCCGCGGAGATCGGTCACCTTCGACCGGGTCTGGCGGCGGAGACACCTGAACAAACGGTAGAGTCTTTGGCCAGTGGCTGGGGCATGGCCGCCGTGGCTCGGAAGTGGATGGCTGAACGGGCGGCGACGAGCGACCGCTCGGTGGAAACTGGAGTCGCGGATCTGCTGCAACGGTGCGGCGGAGACCCCCACCGGCTGGATGGAAAGATCTTGGCCGCGGCGCTGGCCGATGGCAACCGACTAGCGCAGCGCGTGTTCGGTCAGGGGATTCAAGCGTACGGCTGGGCACTGGCCCAGGCCATTACTCTATGGGGCCCGCACGTAGTTGTTGTGGGTGGAGGCGTCCCTCGGATCGGAGAACAACTCTACCTGTCGCCGTTGCGAGCGGAGATCGAACGTTATGTGATGCGCCCTCGGGTGGGGACCTACGAGGTCGTTCCCGCGGCGTTGGGAGAAGAGGTCGTACTGCACGGCGCGCTGGCGATCGCCGCGTCACACGAGAAATAAAAGGATGGAGATGCGCACAAGGCGGGTGTTGAAACTAAATCTGGTGTTCATAATTGTACTGGCCTCGCAACTCTTGGTTGGCCACGTCGCCATCTGTGCTGCCGGTGATCTGAGCCTAGAAGAGAATACGGTTTGGAATAGCAATTGGCCCCAGTGGCATGGTCCACTGGGGACAGGCGCCGCGCCATTGGCTCAACCACCGTTGAAATGGTCGGACGAGACGAACCTACGTTGGCGCGTGAATCTGCCGGGCAGCGGCCATTCGACGCCCATTGTGTGGGGCGACAAGGTATTTGTCCTGGCCGCCGAGTCTACGGTCGAGGCGGACCCAGCTCAAATCGAACAGGCACGCGACGGTGGTTTCATCGGGAAACGTTTCGGTGTCGAGAGGGCGAACCACGTCTACCGATTTCTGGTCTTATGCCTCAGCCGGTCCACCGGAGAGACGCTTTGGCAACGCACCGCCGCTGAGCAATATCCCCATGAAGGAGTCCATCAAGATCACGGCTACGCTTCGGCGTCCCCCACGACTGATGGTGAACACCTAATCGCCTCATTCGGATCCCGCGGCATCTATTGTTACGACCTAGACGGCACGTTGATTTGGAGTCGCGACCTGGGAGATATGCAGACCCGCTTTGCATTTGGCGAAGCGGCCTCACCAGCGCTTTACGGGGATGTCGTGGTTATTAATTGGGACCATGAAGACCGATCCTTCATCACGGCAATCGACAAGCGCACCGGCGACACTTTATGGAGGTTCGATCGAGATGAAGATACGACATACGCGACCCCGTTGATCATACCTGCTGGCGGCCGCATGCAAGTCATCACCAACGGCCACACAGCCATACGCTCGTACGACCTGCTAACTGGCGAGTTGATTTGGTCCGCACAAGGCGTTGGCGAAAGGCCGGTATCAACTCCAGTGAGCCATGAAGGATTGGTGTATCTCGCCAGCGGGTTCCAGCGATCATTCTTTAAGGCGATCCAGCTCATCTCACGGAACAAATCGGATACTGATCGAGAGGTCGTTTGGGAGCTGGATCGGCATAGTCCCGACATACCAACTCCGCTGTTGTCCGGGGATCGACTTTACTTTCTCTCCGGAGCGAAGGCTATATTGTCTTGTCACGATGCGGCTACCGGTGAGAATCTGTTTGGTCCAATCCGCCTGCCAGGGATAAGGAAGGTTTATGCCAGTCCCATCGCAGCCAATGGGCGCATCTATCTCCTTGGGCGGTCGGGTACCTGCCTCGTGCTTAAGGACGCCGACGAGGTCGATGTCCTGGCAGCGAATCGACTGGATGAACACACCGACGCAACGCCGGCCGTTGCGGGCAACCAGTTGTTCATACGTGGCGACGCGTCACTTTACTGCTTTGAGGAAGAGTAGCTCAGGTCACGGACCGATTGCGATGGTTGGTTGCCAGTGCATCGTGACCGTAACGCAAACGTTAGGACTGGTAATTAACGTCGTGAACAACGCTCCAGAAGAAAACCAATTCACCGGCGACACACCTGTTCGTGGGCGAGACCGTCTACTGAATCTGGTCGAGATCCTCCTCGTTTTATCAGGCGTTTGTGTCGTTGCGTCCTTCTTCGCCCGGTTTTTATTTCTCTTTGACCTGGCCGCTCACTTTCGTGTGCATTGCATGGCGGCTCTCATTGTCGGTGGCATCGTCCTGGCCGTTTTTCGCAATCGTCGTGGCGGGCTGGCCGCCGTCGGACTAGGACTGATCTTGCTCATAACCTTGTTTCCGTATCTCCTGCCGCGGACGAGCGAATCCGGCCTCAAAACCTATCGCCTGATGGCCATGAACGTGCTCACCCAGAATCAACGCCATGAGGAAGTGATCAACTACATTCGCCAACAGCAGCCTGACATGGTTGTACTGCTGGAAGTGAGCCACCAGTGGCAGTCAACGTTTGAGAAGGGGCTCGGCGAAGATTACCGCTATCGACTGTTTCAGCCGCAAGCAGATAATTTTGGTATCGGCCTCTTGAGCCGGCAAAGATGGCAATCCGCTGAAATCCGCCAAATGGGCGAGATGTTCTTGCCCGTGGTTGATGCGACTTTCATGCTCGACGGTGATACGGCGTTGCGACTGTTTGGCATGCATCCAGTTCCGCCGACCAGTCACCTGAATTGGGTCTCACGCAACGAACAGTTCGATGAAGTGGCCCGCGATGTTGCGTCCAATGCGCTGGGAGACACCACCATCGTTGCGGGTGACTTGAATTGCACGCCGTGGTCTCCATTCTTCAATCGGTTTATTCGGATGGCCGGATTGTCCGATTCTTCATTGGGGAGAGGCATTCGGTCGACCTGGTATCCATTGCCATTCCTGGTGACCTCTTTACCCATTGATCATGTGTGTGTTGGCCGTAACATTGTTGTGCAGAGCCGAACGGTCGGGCCACACCTGGGTTTGGACCATCACCCGGTGCTGGTGGATTTTTTCGTGCTTGACGATCCGTCGGAAGGGAAGGGTGATGGGTGATGTACGATTTCGATTGGATTTGTCATTAGTTATTTGTCATTGGTTATTTGTCGTTGAAGGAAGGTGATGCGGTTTGTCATTGCCAAGAAGAGGTAGCCAATGTCAAATGACGTCAGGTAACTAATGGCGAATCTTCAATGCTTCGCGTTGTTGTTTGATCACATCGTTTTTCGAATTCCGCACGCGTGCCGGTTTGGTGTTGAAGATGTTTACGCGCGACATTCATTTCTTGAACGTTTCTAGGGTGAGGTATGGATTTTGGTATTGGTATCATTGGAGCCACAGGGTACATCGGCGTCCCGTATCGCAAGGAGATCCGCGAGTCCGGTGAGAGTACGTCCGGTGAAAGCGCCACGATTGTTGCGTTGTGTGCTCGCCGGCAGGATCGTTTGCAAGCCGCGGCAGCCGAAGATGGCGCCGACGTTGCCACCCGTGATTGGCGAGAGGTGGTGGAACATCCAGACGTTAATTTGGTATTAGTCCTCACACCGGATGCACTGCACGTGGAGCCGGCCGTGGCGGCCGCCGAGTTGGGCAAGCACGTCTTTTGTGAAAAGCCATTGGGAGCCAACCTGGCCGAAGCGACGTTGATACGTCAGGCCGTCCGAAAAACAGGCGTGGCACATTTTGTGCCGTTTTGGACGCGGTACGTGCCAGTATTCCGGCGAGCTAGGGAGCTGGTCCAACAAGGTCGTCTGGGTGACGTCCGGGCTTTCGTCTATCGTTGGCACAACCCACGACCGGTGGGGATGCCGTTCACATGGCGTGACGATGCTGACTATTCGGCAGCCGGTTCGATCGCGGACGTTGGGTCCCACGCATATGACATCCTGCGGTTCATACTCGGCCAGGAAGCGAAGCGGGTGTTAGCACATGCCGCGGTGATCATGCCAGCTAAACGTGATCTGGGGGAGATCAACCTGGAGGAAGCCATTGAGCGGGGACAAGGCGATTCGGTATCGGAAGGCCCGCGGCGCCAGGCGACCGCACCCGACTACGCCCAGGTCATACTTGAATACGCCAATGGTCGGATTGGTTCGATTTCCGTTTCGCATGCCAGTTACGTTCGCAAGGGATTCGCTCCCGAGTTGGAATTGCACGGCACTGCCGGTTCACTGTCGGTCGATCGTGTCACCGACACGCTGTTGTGGGCCGATCGCCCAGCCCCGGCCACTCCGTTGGAGACGGTGCCCGAGGAGGCGAATGTCAATCGCTTTCAGCAACATGTATTCCCCGCACTACGCGATCGGAACGCCGGTGAAGAAACGATCCATCCCGACATTGACGACGGTTGGCATGTCCAATCCTTTACAGATGCTGTCGTTGCCTCGACCCATAGTGGCGGCTGGGTAGCCGTCGACCAATAGAGAGGGTAAGGGTCTGGCAAGAAATAACTTGTCCGTTTTCTTGAAATCCGAAGCACGAATCTCGAAATCCGAAACAAATTCAAATGACCAAAATTCAAATGTTCAAAACGCCAAGAGCAGATTCCTTTTTGCGATTGGTAGCTTCGTCCGGTACACACATGTTTTCTTCGATCAGTCCACTTCCTCTCGATACCGGAGGCTGACCAAGACGCACGGACCACCGTGAATGACGTTGACGCCGGCCTGTTCGGCCATCTCCACGGCGCGTTGGCTTTCCGCACCGGGCTGTAGCCAGATATGTTGAATGCCCAACTTGATGGTTTCGGTGACGACTTTCTCGGTCACGGCGGGTGGGGTAATCACAGAGACGCCGTTGACCGTTCCGGTGATGGAATTCAAATCAGCCGCGGCCGCCAAGCCCTCCACCTCTTCGGCCTTGGGGTTCACTGGTATCACATCGTATTGGTTCTGAAGATAGGCTCTCAATACTTTGTTACCGTATTTCTCGCGGTTGGCCGAAGCGCCCACGACAGCAAAGCGTTTTCCAGCTAGAAATGCCTGAATCTTATCGTCAATTGACATGCTCACTCCTCCGGACCATATTCGTGTCGTTTCATTTTCTCCAGATCGCCTCGTCGCGGTCAGCCGTCGATCGCGTGAGGTCAATTTTTTCTGTCGACCTGTAAATCCTCTGAGCATCTGGTCTTCGTCGCTTCCAAAGTCGGGAATCTCGGCCGAATATCACTGTCAAGCCTGTAGTAAGCAGGCCGGGTGCCACATGATTCGGCCAGATGCACAGATGTGGCCATCCTGGCGTAATACACCTGGACCGGTTGATCGCTACGCTGCCTTGCGATAATAGTACCGTAGCATGCCGCCGAGACGTTCGCGACTTTGGACGTCACCCTCGTGACGGCCGAATTCATCGCTCGACTCGATGATCTTGTTGTCGAGCGATTGGCGGTTGCGCCCCGTAGCGCACGCCATGGCATTTCGTCCGGCGGCGATAGACTTTGTCGTTACAGGTGACGTACATCATATCTAGCTTGAGGCCGCCGAAGACGACATTGGACAAGAAAGCGCGTTGAGGTTTTACAATGACTCCGCCGAGCAATCCGGCCGGGTCGAGCATCTGCACGCCCGCGTGCGTGGCGACGTAAATTCGCCCGTCGGAATCGACCGTCATGCCTGCGGAACCTGGCGAACGCCGCCCCGATTCCAGGCGCAGTGGACCGAAGAAGTCGGCCTGATGGGTCAGGCCGCCGTCCGGCTGAATAGAAAAGGCCCATAAGTGCGGCTTACGACGATCGGTCACGGCGATCGTTCCTCCGTCGGGCCAGGCGATGATCCCGTGGGGCCGCAGGTTTTTGGCCACCACACGTTTTTTTCCAGCGGGACTGATATACCCTACCTGACCGTGCGATGGGTCGGTGAAGTAAGTGCCGCCGTCGCCGAGGACCACCAGATCGTCGGCCGAGACGTCCTCGGCAATGGTCGTGGTCTGACCGTTTTCGTCAAACGCCACGATGCGACGCTTGCCGTTCTGGCATCCGTACAGCAATCCGTCGGGGCCGAACATCAAGCCGCCTGTCTGGTGCGTGTTGTCGACAAACAGACTCACTTTACCGGCCAGATCAATCTTGTGAATTAGGCTGTTCGGCACGTCCGTGAAAAAGACATTGCCCTCGGCATCCACCGCGAGGCCATCGGTGAATTCGTGTCCCCGGCTCACCAACCTCCAGTCTTCATCGTTCAGAAGCACGCCTTGCAAATCCATCGGTTGGGCGAGGGCAGAACCGCTGACACACAACGCGATCAGTACAAGAACACGCCGTGACATTCGGTAGTCGAAAGTAGGCACGAGAGATCGCCTTTACTTGTTTGTCTATTCGTTGGGTGATGTGTAATCTCGCCAGATCCAGCGCAGTGTCTCCGGGAAAAGCGATCCCGCATGTTTGGGTGTATGCCCGCCGTCGCCCAGGACGAACCAATAGTCGTAGCCGGAGAATTCCAAGGCTGACGCCATCTGCTGATTGCACAAAGCCCAATTGCCATGCACATTGTTCAGGCTGTTCGCACCCGCCTGCATAAAAACGCGGATCGGCTTGCGCTCGGTCTTGCGGATCAGCGACGGATAAAGATTCGCCCCGCGGACATTCGCGAAGCTACCGTCCCAGCTGATGACCTTGCTGAACGCGTCGGGGCGCTCCCACGCCACGGTCCAGGCGCAGGTGGCGCCTGAACTGGAACCCATGATCGCCCGGCCCCGCGGATCTTGGACAAGTTCGTACTTCTTCTCAACCTCGGGTAGGATCGCCTCCATCAGGAAACGCGAGTAGCGGTCGCCCAGCGAATCATACTCAAAATTACGATTGTTTCGCGCCCGACCGCCCGGTACCAGCGGTGGAATCACGCCCGGATCGATTAGCACGCCAATCGTGACCGGAATATCTCCCTTGTGAATCAGGTTGTCCAATACAATCGGAACCCGGCGATCTCCGTCGTACTTGACGTGAACGCCGCCGTCTTGCACTACCAACAGACATGCCGGCTTGCTGGGCGTGTACTGCTTGGGAACATAAATCCAGTAGTCGCGCACTGTGCCAGGAAAAATCTCGTTGCTAATCCACTTGTGCTTGGTGATCAAGCCCTGAGGCACCCTTGGCTGCACGAAAGAGTCTGGCCCCAACTTGTAGTCGTCGGCGGACCTTACCGAGGTCGGAGCGAGTAGAAATTCCACCACCAGTGCTAACGCACTCAACCGAATGGCCAAAGAAAGCGAGTTTCGATTGTCCATCATTTCTCGTTTCCGTCGTTCAAAGACAGACATCGCACTACTCTTCCGAGGACCCGAAAACGCCGAACCGTGGATGGAAGCGGATCCCGTAAACATTAGGGGCTTGGCAGTACACGGCGTATACCGAACCGTCGCGGAGCGGCACTGCCGAGGGGTAACCGTTGACTTGACCACCGTTGCCATCCCTGAGCATGACCTGATGCTCGGTATCCCACGTCTGACCGTGATCGCGGCTGACGCAGGCAAACAACCCGGTCTTTGGAAATCCACCCCATCCCGGCTCGGTGCCGCAACGGTGTTTGGTCAAAAAAATCCGCCGAGCTGCTTGTCACTACATTCTGCACTTTTCCGCGCGAGTTCTCACCACCATAGGTCTGCGGCGACCAGCCAAGAAGGTCCGCGGATCCAAAACGCGGCCCTGGCATGTACGATTCTCTCCGCCATTGCTTCAGTTTTCAAGTGGCGGCGCGTGGTTCGATCGCAGATTAGCCTCTTGGGAACAGCTTTCCAACGCTTTGACGCGAGTCAGCTGCTGATCGCGTTCAATGGCTCGCATGTCGGGCACGACTGCTTGCGATTGACCTTCTTTCGCACCTCGCGTGCTGCTTTCCTCGCTCTCTCAAGCTTAGCTGGAATCTCGGTTCCGGTCCCAAAGTACGTCTGATCGGGAGTCTGGCCTCGAAATGCCGAATGG
>Ga0310121_10001455_pt1 | contig 24181 bp, 18 predicted proteins | sample CB27_Tmax_986_MG_FD_203504 | JGI IMG/M metagenome (GOLD analysis project Ga0310121, IMG submission 203504) | Marine microbial communities from Western Arctic Ocean, Canada - CB27_Tmax_986 | ecosystem: Environmental > Aquatic > Marine > Oceanic | place: Canada: Western Arctic Ocean | collected...
GGCAGCCTAAGTCCTTCCCTGGCTGCGTTATGCTTCGGCCCGCGATCCTCAACGTGTAAAAACACGCCTGCGGTCGCAAGCCTCACATGCCTTGCCAGGAAAGCACTCAGACCGCCTCGCGACGAAACAGATGAAATATCCGGGCTAGCTCGCAACGGTTCCCAGTTCCCGCAGCGCTTCGAGCGTGAACAGCCCAGTGTCGTGACCGTCGCTAAAATGGATGGCGTAAGCGTAGCGGCCCATCGGTTCCATTTTCGTGATGCGTGTCGGCTGTGCTTCGGCGGTAGTAATGACCGGCAACGACGTGGCTGGCGGAGGCGGAGCCTTGTTCTTTTCTCGACACGTGGCGCAGGGACAGTTGGCCCGCAACTCGCTGACGCTGTACTGCCGAACTTCTCCATCAGCCCACTTGATCTGCAGTGTCTCGGGGCTAAGCATCTTTAGTTGTTGGGGTTGTACACTCATTCGGAGCTAAGTCTTTCGTTGATCGATGAATCTTGCGCCCTTGCCCTCGAAACGGGGGAGCGACATCGCAGGGGCTAGTCGGACAGCGATCTTTAAGCCTAATCGCAACTGCAATTCCTTGGCAATGCGGCTGGGATCTTGCAGACGATCTTCCACTTCAACGACCAGTTCATCCATCTCGCCCCGTTTACGGGCAGTAAGACGGAACTCGACCACTTCGGGAAAACTCCACAATATTTGCTCGATGGAACTCGGAAAAATATTCACACCACGCACGATCATCATATCGTCAGCACGACCCAGCACCCCGCCGTCCAAGAGCACAAAGCGATTGGGACCCTCAGCAGGCCAAATCGGTTTGACCAGATCGCCGGTGCGATAACGCACGATCGGCATACCGTGGCGGCCTAAACAGGTCAGCACTAGATGCGACAACTGGCCGGCGGAAGCAGCCTCGCCAGTCGCTACCGAGAGGAATTCAGGGATGAACTCGGCTTCGAGAACATGCAATCCCCGCTGCTCTTGATCGCCGTAGCCCCATGGGCCAACTTCACTAGCCCCACTGTGGTCGGTGAGCCTTGCATTCCAGGCCGCCTCGATGCGGCCGCGGGTCGCGGGAACCGACCCGCCCGGCTCGCCAGCAACGACAATCTTGCGAACCTCGAAATGCGCCAAGTTGACGTTGTGCTCTTCAGCGACCTCGACAAGATGCATGGCATAAGTCGGCGTACAAAAAAGTGCCGTCGCGCCGGTACGACGAATCAGATCCAACCGCGCAAGTGTGTTCAGCCCACCGCCGGGAATTGCCATGGCACCGCGCGCAACGACCGCATCATAGGCAGACCAAAAACCGATAAAAGGACCGAATGAAAAAGCGAGTAGCACGCGATCGTGAGAGGTAATCTCGGCGGCGTCGAGAACGTATTGCCAACTGTCGATCCACCACTGCCAATCGGCTGCCGTGTCACAAACCGAGAGAGGTCGGCCGCGGGTACCCGACGTTTGGTGGTAGCGCACGTATTGATCGACGGGCCAACTGAGGTTGGCAGGCAAATGGTGCGCAGCATCGTCGGAGATCAATTCCTCCTTAGTCGTCAATGGAAGCTCGGTCAACTGGTCAAGTCGTTCCAACCGCTGCGGACCATTCGCGAGCTTATCGGCATAAAAAAGATTGGCGGGCAGGATGGCCGCCAGCAGGTCATTGAGGCGGGACAGTTGATGGTCGGCCAACGCGGCTCGATTGAGAGCCTCTAAGCGGCGGCGATATTCGGCGGAGTTGTGAAGCATGATTAGATCTATCTGTCAATATGGTAGATCTCGATTTTTCGATACAAGGTCGCCCGACCGATGCCTAACAGCTTCGCCGCCTCGGGGACGCTGCCGCCGGCCCGCTGGAGAGCTTCAAGGATGAGCTTGCGTTCCCAATGCTCGATCTTCAACGAATCAAGCGTTTCGCCACCGCTGTCGCGCAGCCCGAGGTCGCAAGGCCGGATTTCTTCTTCTTCGGCCAAGACGACCGCACTGTCGATCACATTGCGAAGCTGCCGAACGTTGCCTGGCCACCGATAGGCAAGGAGCTGTTGGCGAGCCTTGTCGCTCATGCCGAGCTCCGGTCGGCCACGTTCCATTCGATAGTGTTGTAGAAAGAAATCGACCAGCAAGCCAATGTCTTCGCCTCGATCGCGAAGCGGTGGCAGGTGTAATTCGAAGACGCTGAGGCGATAGTAGAGGTCTTCTCGAAACTTCTTTTCGCGAACATAGATTTGTAAATCTTGGTTGGTCGCAGCGATGACACGGACGTCGACCGTAACTTCTTTCGTGGCACCAACTGGCAGAAAGGGGTGGCCTTCCAAAATTCGCAGGAGCTTGGCCTGCCCTTCTAGCGGCAATTCGCCGACTTCGTCCAAAAACAGCGTACCCAAATCGGCCTGCTGGAAATAGCCAGTGTGATCATAGTCTGCCCCGGTAAAAGCCCCCGCCTGATGGCCGAAGAGCTGGCTTTCCATCAAGTCTTCAGGAATAGCGGCACAATTGACCGCAATCATCGGGCGGTCTGCCCGCGGGCTTTGATGATGAATGGCCCGTGCGACCAACTCTTTGCCGACACCACTTTCACCTCGCACCATGACGCCTCCCGGTGCGGTGCTGACTCGCTCGATTTTACTCTTGAGCTCGCGCATGACTCGGCTTTCGCCGATCAGCTCGTCGTAGCCCGGCGAGGTACTCACGAGGCGCCGGTAATCACTGCGGAGGCTGACTTCTGTGCGCGCACGCACCAAGGCAATCACTGCCAAATTGGCGACAGCAATAATAAAGTCGAAGTCTGATTGCCGAAAGCGACCCGCTTCTAAGTAAACGTGTATCGCTCCCAAAGTGCGACGTTCGCCCTCGTGGTCTTTGTGCACGAGCGGTGCGCAGACCGCATCGGCGAAAGTACATGATTCGCTCTGCTTGGTCCCCGCCGACTGATTGGCTACCCAAATGGCATGGCCTTGTGTTAGCACTAATTCGGTGAGGGACTTGCTAAGTGCCACATGCTCCGACTTATCGGCCGGGATAACAATCTTGGGAACCAATTGCTGCTGATCATCGACCCAGAGAAAACCAACCACTGCCGCCTTTGTCCGTTCTCTCAGTAGCTCCAAAGAGACTTGTGTGACTTCTTCGGGATTCTCACAGCCCAGAAGATGAATGCTGAGTTGGTAAAGCAGCACCAACTCTTGCACTTGCTCGGGCGTTGGCAGCGCGGCGAGCACCTCTTGATTGCTTTGCTGGACGGCGATTGGCATGTCTTGCACAATCGTCTGGGTCAACGTGACGTCGTCGGTGTCAGCAGTTGCCGGTTCATCGGAAAGATGCAGTTCGAACTCACTCGACCCGATTCGGATAACATGCCCGTCGCCGACCGTTGCCTGCTCGACCTTTTGGCCATTGACCATCGTACCGTTGCGGCTCTCATCGTCGCGAATCGTCCAACGCTCCTCTTCGCACGAAACGATAGCGTGCACCCGCGAGCACATCGGGTCGGGAACAGTGATATGACAATCGGTGCCGCGACCCAACAAGGTTTCGCGGCTGGGGTCAAGCGGGAAATTGGTGCCAGATTGACTGCCCGAAAGGATTGTCAGATATGCGTACACCAAAGGCACCCGTCAGCGCAGAGAAGCGGTTCTGTCCCCTAAGTTGATCGATAAATCATACACCACCTAGGGCAATCGTCACACAGCCAACCGACACGCTTCAGTCTCTCGGCCCAATCCAACTTCGATGCCGGAAAATTGTGATCTCCGGCGATGAATCTGGCAGAGGCCGTCAGCCTGGTTTAGACTGCGTAGTGGGGCATTTATTCTTGACGAGCCGCAATCATGAAGCGCTGCGACGTTAAACCTACTGACGTGATCAAGACTGAGAGTGAGCCGAGTGCTACCTCGACTGAGCTGCTCCGGCAAGCTCAGGCGAATAATCAGGGTGCCTGGGAGCAGTTGGTCACCCTGTACAGTCGTCGGATGTATCGCTGGTGCCGCCGCGCGGGCTTGCAACCGGCCGACGCTGGGAACGTGGTCCAAGAGGCCTTGCAGGCGGTGGCGAGGAAGCTAGGAAATTTCCGTCGCGATCGGCCCGGCGATACCTTTCGCGGGTGGCTGCGGCGAATTACCGACAACAAAATCTGCGATTTTTATCGGCAGCAAGGACGTTCACTCGATACAGCCACGGGCGGCACCGATGGGCAACAACGATTGGCGAATTTGGCAAGCGAGAACATTCAAGATCAAGCAACTTGGGACACTTCGCTGGCCGCCCCCTTGTCCCCCCAAACCGAAGATTTACAGCATGTTATTGAGCAGATACGCAACGAGGTCAGCGATCGGGATTGGAAGTTTTTTTGGAGAGTCGTCGTCGACGGCCAGTCGGCCGCGGAGGTCGGGCGAGAGTTCGGCGTCACCGCCAACACCGTGCGTCTGGTCAAGATGCGGATGCTGCGGCGGCTCCGGCGCAGCCTAGGTACCGAGCAATCGATCAACGATCATGATTGACCCTGCGAACCGACCGACGTCTACTTCTTTGCCTGGGTCTCTGCCTGGTCCTTTAACAGGGCCCTGCCCGGCAACGGAGGCGATTCGCATTTATGCGGCAGGTGGTTTCAGCGAACAGCGGGCAACCGAACTCGAAACCCATTTGCTCGCATGCAGCGAATGCGAAACACTACTCGACAGCTTCGATGACCCGAGCGACGCAGTCATCCAAGCATTGGCCTCGCTGCCCGCCTCGCCGCACGACGAAACCGACTACCAGCAGCTACGCGAAGCAGCGCTGGCCGTGCCGGTCGAGTTCACTCTCCCGGGCGATGCGACGGCAATGATCCAGCATGACGACCGACGGGCCGACCGACGGGCCGACCGGCTGGCCAATCCTGCCTTGGGACCACTTCCTTGCCAGCTCGGTAACTATGAACTCACCGCTTGCATCGGCCGCGGCGCGTCGGGTGCGGTCTATCGGGCACAGCATCTCAAACTCGACCAGACGGTTGCCGTCAAAGTACTCGACGCATCCCGCTCGTTCGCCACAGACTCATTTTTGCAAGAAATGAAAACGATCGGGTCGCTCGCCCATCCGCACATTGTGCGCGCTACCGATGCGGGTGAAGCAGACGGACTGCACTTTCTAGTCATGGAGTACGTCGACGGCATCGATGCCGCACGGCTGCTCTATCGCAAAAGGCAGTTGCCGGTGGCCGACGCTTGTGAGATCGCCCGGCAGGCAGCCTTGGGACTCAAGTTTGTGCATCAGCAGTCGCTCGTGCATCGCGACATCAAACCGTCGAATTTGCTGGTCACCGTCGACGGGCAGGTCAAGCTGTTGGACCTTGGCATCGCCATACGTAGCGACGTCACAACCGGCGAAATGCTTAACGATGAGCCGAGGGATGAGTCGGGCGATCGGCAACGGCCAAACGACGGCCTCCATGCCAGGCCGCAAGGAACCTTCGACTATATGGCTCCTGAACAGTGGATCAGCCCGGTGGCAGTCGATCCGCGGACAGATCTCTACAGCCTTGGTTGCACGCTGTTTCGGTTACTCACTGGCAAAGTTCCCCCCAGGCCCTACTCGGCAGCCGCAGATGCCGATGCGGATGTCCCTCGCGGCGTCGATCGATTGTTGCAGCGACTGCTGGCGACCGATCCTGAAAATCGTCCAACTTCTATCGACGAAGTCATCGATTCTTTGCGGCCACATGCGCGTGGCGCTGACCTGGCAAACTTGGTCGCCAGCGTTTCGCCATCTTTGGCAACATCGGTGCCATTGCCAAGAACAAGGCGAAGCTGGCTAGATCATCCCCCTTTCTCGCGCCGAACCGCTATCGCAGCTATGACTGCCGCTGCTGCCTCCGGTCTACTCCTATCGCGATTGCGATTCAGCCTGACGCCGCAGTTGCGCAGAGTCGAGTGGCGCCCGCTAACCCCGCTCGCGCCAGAAATCCTGCTTGCGCTGGGCCGCTCCGAAGACGTAAGTTGCAGCAGCGGTGAGGACGGTGAGATTCACATTTCCTCAGAGGAGTTGGCGCTGATCCAGCTCGGCAGACCGGTCACAGGCTTGTTTATTTTGGAGGTCCATCTGCTGCCAGACACCTGGCAGCATGGCGGAGTTTTCTTTCAAGGACGAATCGATTACACGGACGACATGCGAGTGCTCCGCTTCCAAACGGTCGAATTGCAGCCCGCAGACAGCTTGGCGAAATCAGCTACGCAGCGGCGTCTGCTTTGGAGCCAGTGGACGGCTAAGCGTGCTGACAGTCGCACCAGCTTGCAGCACACGCCTTTGGCTGAAGTACCCGTGGAGTTGGAGGACAACGCCAAAGGGCAACGGCTCCAGATTACTTGCGGACAACAGGGCATGCCCGAAATTGTTTGGAATGGCAAGAAACTCCACGAGTCGATGTGGCAGCTATCTGTTGAGGGGCGCGCCCTCCAGCAGATGTCGGTTAGCCAACTACCGACGGCGTTTCTCGGCAGACTCGGGCTGCTGAATACGCATGGCAGTACCACGTTTATTCAGCCCCGGCTAGCTTATTTGTAACGGGGCTTATTTGTAACGGGGCTTATTTGTAACGGGGCTTATTTGTAACGGGGCTTATTTGTAACGGGGCTTAGCTATGAGACTGGCTTACCAATGAAAACGACATTGCAACATTCAAGAACCGATGATGACCGTGCGCTGCGCAAGGGCCTGACACTCGTTGAGTTGCTCGTTGTGATAGCCATCATTGGCACGCTCGTTGCCCTTTTGCTGCCCGCCGTTCAGGCTGCCCGAGAATCAGCGCGACGAGTCACCTGCCAAAACAATCTGCGACAGGTCGCTTTGGGTGTATTAAATTACGCCAGCACCAACAATGATAAATTTCCTTCGCTCTGGCAGACCGCCAATTTTGAGCCCTGGGAAAACTTTTCCTGGCGAGTTGATCTGCTACCCTATCTGGAATCCTCATCGATCCACGACTCACTGAAGACCGACCTACCGCCATTATCCACGACCAACCGACCTACTGTTGGCACGCTGATTAGTCTCTTCCAGTGCCCGTCAACGCCTGGCGCTCCGCGGTCGATACAGTCGCTCGGATTGGAGGACGACGTCTGGGCTGGTGCTTGCGATTATTCAGCCATTCACGACGTCGCCAACCAGGAAGATGAGGACCTCTTGCCAGCTGCCTGGCGCAGCAAAGCCAAAGGCGAAGGCGAAGGCGCAGAAGACGTGGCCGCGACGCCTACCAGCATTGAGCAGGATCGGTACAATCCTGCGCTTCGTATCGAGCCGGGACGCCTGAAGATGATCGGCGATGGCCTGTCGAACACGGCGATGCTTGTCGAACAAGCAGGCAAACCAATGCAGTACGATCAGGCACGCGTCGCCGAAGTTGTCGACGTGCCGAAGGAAGGAGCATGGGCAACGGCTGAGTTTTCTTCATTTTACGCATCAGGCGTGAACCGCGACAACCTGACGGGCCTCTACGGCTTCCACAGCGGAGCCGTCGTCGCCATGTGCGACGGCTCCGTCCATCTTTTCGCGGCCGACATGGAAGTGGAAGTCGTCACCGCCCTACTCTCGCGTAACGGCGACGAAATCATCGACGCCGACGACTGGCAGTAATGAGCTACGACAACCGGCGGAGCTTGGTCACCCGGCCCGACTGAACCCACTCAGCGATGAAGATATTGCCATCGGCATCGAAACAGGCGTCGTGCGGATGGATGAACTTACCCGCCTGCCACTTCGATTCATCGCTGCGAATGGCAAACTTGCTGTCCGCCTGAAGACGCTCCACATCGTCGCCGAGTCGGGCGATCACCTTGTTATCCTTATCAAGCAACGTCGTGCGGGCCACGAGTTCTGGCACGACCATCACGTCACCATAGGTATCGATATTGGCTGGCCACAGAAAACCGTCCAACGTGTGCCGATGCTTGCCATCGAGAGTCAACCACTGCAGGCGATTAAAGGCGCGATCAGCGACTGCCACCAGAGGCTCGTTACCGCGGTTGTCTATCCAGATGCCGTGCGGCAGGTTGAACTTTCCGCCGCCGCGGTCGTTGTCGCTTCCTGTTTCGCCAAACATGCTCACCCAATTGGCATCACGATCGTAACGATGAATACGAAAGGCACCATAACCGTCAACCAACAAGAATCCACCGTCTGCCAGGAAAGTGATGTTCGTCGGATGGAACCGATCGCGCCCCCACGGGTTGTCGTTCTTGTCTCGAGGAAATCTATTTTCGCGCAGAGCGTAGACGCCCGACTCCATAGGTGCGCCCTTGCGCCAAACCAGTTCGCCCTGCGTATTGAGTTTGGCGAACGATCGCTGTTGCTGGAAAGCACAGACGTAAAGAAAATCTTGGCCTGCTTCATTGCGAATTTCCAGTCCATGACCTCCACCCTGGAATTGGCTGCCGAAGGAGCGAATGAATTTTCCGTCGGCATCAAAGACGAAGATTGAGGGGTGATCTGCTTGTTCCAATCGGCCTTCGTGAATAACGTACAACAGGCCTTCGCTGTCAATAGCGACGTTGTGCGTCGTCTGCCAGGTGAACTTCTCTGGCAGTTGGGGCCAACTGTGTTGCACTTCGTAACGATGGTCACCACTCCCCACGATCGTAGTGCCCTCCGTTTTCTTCGCAGTCACAATCGCCGGTGCAGCGAACGTTGCTGCCGCGCCGCAGGCTGCTGTTCGGACAAAACTTCTCCGCGACAAGTCGTTCGTTTGTTTTTCAGTCATGGGAAATCTCCGGGTCGGTACGAAAAGGCATTAAAGAGAGTTCAAACCTGCCTCCCTTTCGGTAGCTTAGATTACACGAATTGTCGCCTGGTCGTCCATCAGGGAGGCAGACATCGCGGATCTAGATAGCCTATTGGCTTCCGCGGGAAACTTTGCGTCTGAGTGCATCGATATCGTTGCCCATCGCTCGGCGCAGCTCGACCATCGTGGCAATGTCTTTGTCACCAGGTTGTTTAGCATATTCAATCGCTTGTGTTTCCGCCGCAATATACGCGTCGGCAACATCGGCAACTTCGCCAGCGATCTCCAGCGGGATGCTCGTCACGCCATTCGCGTCACCGTGTAACAGATCGCCACTCTGGACGATTAAGCCTCCCACTTCGACTTCCGCTGCCACGTCAGTAATCTGGAAATAGGCGTGGGAACAGATCGTCGACCCCGTGAATACCGGATACCGAAGTGCTCGTACTTGCTCTAGGTCACGTCCCCCACCCGAAGTAATCAGACCAACGGAGCCAAAACCTTGGTAACCGCTACACATCACCTCGCCAAACGTGGCACCAACCGACGGGACGTCGACGTCTTGAAACACCACAACCGCCGGCCCCGGCAGCGCGGCAAGCTGGGTCAGCTGTTGCTCGACCGTGGCGTAAGCGTCGCCTGTTGCGGAAGCTTGCGACGAGCAGAACTTTGCCGTAGCGGCAAACCCAACCATCGGCGGCATTTCCGGAAAGGCTGCCATAATCTGTTGGTTCATGTACCCTGCACTTCGCGGTCTGACTCCGAACAACTCGATGACGTTGCAGATCGTTGGCGTATCGTACTTTCCAAGTTTAATCAATGTCGGCCGACTAATTCGATCTGTTGCCATGCGAATACTCTCCATGTTTTAACGGGACTCTTACAGAAATTTGTGCCAGACATACTATACGGCCATAGTAGGACGTTAAGCAATTGCGTGGTGCTCCGAAGGCTGGCGGCATCGGCCATTGCGGCGTTGGCAGTGCCGAATTGCAAGGAATCGTGGGTCTACATTATTCTGAGTGGTGAATGATGAGCGATTCTTGTTACTTCGCCAATACTCAATCAGGAAGATCCGGTCGGGCTACCTTCGGATACTCCGAGCTCGTCAGCCCTTCTTCCAAAAACGTCACAAGATCCTCCTGCTCTTGGTCACTCAGCGGAAGTTCGCTGATTTGAACGCTAATAGTCGCATTGTAGAGCCCCCCCTCGACGTAGAGTTGGACTACCTGGCGCAGTGTCTCGAAGCGGCCATCGTGCATGTAGGGGGCGGTTCGCGAGATATCGCGAAGTGTCGGCGTCTTGAATTTGCCGGTGTAGTTGTACAGCGTTGCCGCCTGGGGCTTTAAACTAGTCGCCGACGAGCCACCAACATGACGAGTGCGCCCATCATCAACAGGCAGCTGGCTGGTTCGGGCACCGTCACCGGCGCAGCCAGCGGGGGAATCAACGTGCCGAATTCGCTTTCCCAAAGTTCCAGGTCGAATCCGTCGACTTTCAGGTCGCCATTGCCGTCACCATCAGCGACAGTGACGGCGAACGTATCGAGATCATCGAGCCCGAAATTGCGCTGGAACGTGAGGAAGTCGCTGCCGTCGACGTCGCTATCTCCGTCGAAATCTGCGGTCGCAGTGGGGAGTTCCAGCATCGCAGCCGCGTCTTGCACGCTGATCGTGCCGGCGGCCAATCCCGCAACAACGGCTGGCGGTGCGAAGCCGTGCCAAAAGGCAATATCGTCGAGCCAGAAATCGGGGTGGGGTTTGGAACTGTTGTACGGGCCACCAACGTCCTGCGGATCGGCAATAAAAAACGGCGTGTTGGGCTGCGCAACAAGCGTATCTCCCTGGGTTGGCCCGCGAGTGGTAAAACCATTGGACGTTAAACCTTGGCCATCGAAAGCATCCCACCAACCCCAGATCTCTTTAGTTGCCGCATTCCAAGTCACGAGGACATGATGCCACTCGTTTTCGTCGGCGACTGGGATCTTTGGGTTTTGGTTGTTGGGTTGGTCGACGCATTCTGAGCCTTCCACAGTATCGGGATCACAGATTTGGACCGGTTCAAAGCCGGCATCCAAGCCAAAACCATGAAAAAGCTCATTGGTCAATCGGCCCGCTCCGTTACCTCCCACGCCCCAGTGAGGAGCGAAAATGCGCGGCCCGGTGGTTGAGCGCTGCGCCTCCGGCCCGAAGCCGGCTGCCAGCTGCCAGGCAGCCGCCGGGTCCCCGGTCCGGACCCATGCTTGGAGCGTGTAGGAGTTGCGAAAATCCATTTTGCGAGCGTGCGGAATCTGCGCTCCATATCCCGTGTCCGCCGCTTTGAGAACGTCCCCGCGGCCCGTCGGATCAATCGTATCAGTAACGACTGACGCGTTGTTGGGCATACCGTCTAGATCAATCAGCGTGCCGTCGGCAGGCGCTAGGGCGCCGGAGACGTCGGTGAATCCAGAGACGTCTTCAATGACAGTCGTGTCCCCCTCGAAGTCGTAGTACAAGATCAATTTTCCCGCGGCGCCTGCTCTGCTGGAATGGAGCAGTACCGCGGCCGCCACGATCAGGACCAGATTTAACTTAGGGAACATTGGTTTTACCTCCGAACGACGACAACTTCGCTGTTACGCGTGAGCATCTCCCTTCCGATTCCTCACTTCAATCTATGCGAGAGCCACACGATTACAAGGTTTTTGACACGTTTTGACGCGCGTTTTCCGGCGAGTCGCCAAAATTCGCGATTGGGAATTGCCGGGACGGGCTACTAGGTTGTACTTTTGGTCCATTTGTCGGCAACGAGTTGAGATCTGGTGGACGCCGCCGATTTGATAAGTTCTCATAGGGGTAGCCATCTGCGGTTGACGGATTGTTGCACGGCTCTGAATTCGTCAATGGCTACGTCTTGTCGCGGTGGATGTTTCAAGCCAAGCAGACCATCTGCGCACTTTTCCTTCACCGATTGTGTTGATATTCGCCTCGGGCAGCTGGTTTGCTGGCTGCACCTTGGGCGAGTTCCGTTTTTAGGAGAGTGAAACTTATGACGATCAAGATATTCGCGCCGATCGCCTTGGCAATATGGCCGCTGTTCATGTTCGCCTCACAGTCGTTGCACTCCGCGGAGCTGTTAGCGGCGTATGATATTGACACGTTTATTGACAACGGCGATCCTGCCTTAAACAAATGGATCGACGATGAGCTGGTTGACATCTCGGAGACAGAGGATCCCTCCAACGGTTTTATTCAGTCGGGGACTGCTACCCTGGTGGTCGACGAGACGCGGCCGAATGCTCCGACCGGAAACTTGGTCTTTGACTCGGGGGTCATTGGCATCGGCTCCTACTCCCTCTACAGACCGAGATTCGATACAGGGACCGAAGGCTTTAGCTTCGCGCTCTGGATGAAGACGGAGTCCGGATTCGATCCGTTCTCACACCTTGTCGGTCGCGGACCACACTCCCACCGTATTCAGGTTCACCTCGGGAGGCTCTTTCTGGCGATCAGTGACGACGTCAATGGTCAAGTTGAATTCCCGCCTTCTTTCGAGCACTTCAGCGTCGGCGATGATGAGCAAGATGATGCCGATGATCTATTTTTCGATACACTCGGGTGGAGCCACATTGCCATCACCTTGAACCTCGACGACCCCCAAGATCCAAGAGTTATTTCGTACCTGAATGGACAAGAACTGATCAATCTTGAGTCAATCCCTACTTGCTGTGGAGTGATCCCAAACACGCCAGTCACCGAGCTGGTCAACGATCCGCAGAATCGCATGGATATGGGACCCGACTTCTTTGACGGCGACGGCTTCTCGAGTGGCGTCGACATCTTCAGCCGATCGTATGACCAGGAGAATCGTCTGCCGAATACACGAGTCGACGACGTTGGCTATTTCAAGGGTGCGCTGACTCCCCAGGAGGTGATGGACCTTTTCACGGGCACGAAGAGTCTCTGTGACGTCGACGTCGATCGATGCGGTGGTGGGGGCGAACCGGGCGACTTCGACGGTGACGGCGACGTCGATGGCGCTGACTTCTTCGTCTGGCAACGCGTCCCTTTGAGCAGCGCTGAACTCGATCTCTGGAAGACGAATTACGGCGCTAGCACCGCGGCTGCGATCAGCATCGTGGCATCGGTTCCCGAGCCATCCACGCTCGGTTTGTGCAGTCTGGCCCTGGCCGCGATCGGCGGGTTGCGACGGCGCAACGTGACTGGGACGACTAGCCCGGATATTTGTTAAAGTTCTCCTCTCGCGGTTGCCTCGCCGGGCGGAAGGTTTGTACTTTTGGTCTATCTGTGCCCAACGAGCCACCTCCTTGTGGACGACGCGGTTGGGATAGGTTCTTATGAGAGCGGCCGAACGTGGATCTCGCAGCGGCTCTAAGCTCGGCAATTCGACTTATCGTCGTTGTCGATACTTCGTGCCAGGCGAAATCATGACTCGGTGGCCCGTTTTTTTGGGTGCGCGATATCTGTGAGCGCGTCTGTATTGATGTCGAGACCAATTCGTCGAATCCGAAAGAAGGGTGTGTAAAATGCCTACCAAGCATTCGCAGCGAGAGCGTCCCGACGCGTACTGTAACCAGTACACGGGCAACCATTACGAGGGCAACCAGAACGCGGGCAACGCTAGCCAGTGGCCCCTGCCAGCCGAATGGCGTGAAGTGCGCAATCCTGCCAGAAACGGTTGCCGCGGCTTTACCCTGGTCGAACTTCTGGTTGTGATCGCGATTATTGGCGTACTGGTCGCCCTGCTGCTGCCGGCTGTGCAGGCGGCGCGCGAAGCGGCGCGGAGAATCCAATGCACAAATCAATTGCGACAACTAGCGATCGGCTGGATGAATCACGAAGATACTCACGGCCATTTTCCCACCGGCGGTTGGGGATTTGCGACGGTAGGCGATGCAGATCGCGGTTTTGGCGAAGACCAGCCGGGGGCTTGGGTGTTCAATGTGCTCCCTTTTATCGAGCAGCAGCAGATACACAACATGGGTGCCGGACAAGCGCCGGCGGACAAAGCGATCGCCCATGCCCAGCGAGAGAGCATGGCCATCGGCACGATGAATTGTCCTAGCCGACGAGCAGCAGGGCAATTCGAAAATGCGGGTACCATTAGCCTCCTTTCGAGTCGACTTCCTGCCGAAGGGAGACCAGATCACATCAATAAGAGCATGATTGAAGGTCAGGCCCGTACCGATTACGCCGCCAATTACGGAAATGTCTTAGTGCACCTAGCCAACGGTGAGGTCGAGTTTGTCTATCCGAACCGCGTGCCAGAAGACCCTGTCGGTCCTATTGTTTCTTCCTTTTTTCCCACCGATAACATTAACACTCAAAACAGCTTAAGCGTGTTGACAGGCGTATCTCATATTCGTAGCAAGGTACGGATCGCGCAGATTGCGGACGGCACATCGAACACTCTCATGCTCGGTGAAAAGGTCGTCAACTCGGACGACTACCTGGACGGGGAAGACCCGGGAGACGACTGGAGCATGTATACCGGCCAGCAGGATGATATGTATCGCGTTCCCGTTGAAGAGCCGATTCCCGACAGTCCCTTCGCGCTCGACGAACGCCGTTTTGGTAGCGCACATCCATCAGGCTTGAATATCGGTCTGTGCGATAGTTCGGTTCGCTTCGTTAGCTATGACATTGACCTGCTCACCTATCAAAAACTGGGCAATCGAGAGGATGGATTGACGATTGACTCTTTTTGATCGGTCGCCCTCGACTCGTTTGGCATGTCGGAACATCACATGCAACGTCTACGAATTCTAAGTCTCCCGGTGCCTGAATCGGCACGGTTTTCAATGGTGGCAGAGGTCTGTTCTCTCTTGACTTGCGTATTTGGCCTGGTGCTTGTGACGGGGTGCGGAGGACCGGCATATCTTGAACAGCCCGATTTCGACGCCTCTGCAATCGGTCGCTCGCTACTGGACGCCTACGACACTGATAGTGACGGTCTGCTTTCCGAAGCGGAACTCAAGAAATGCCCGAGCGTTTTAGAGGGTATTCGAAGATTCGATTCAGGTGGCGACCGAAAAGTCTCTCCGGAAGAAATCGCCGCTCGGGTGGGTGTGTGGAGTAAGGGACGCGTTGCGGTGATGAGGTTCGAGCCTCGCGTGCTGCTTAACGGCAGACCGCTGGCCGACGCTTTGGTCGAATTTGTACCCGAACCAGCCATGGCCGAGATCATCAAGCCCGCCTCTGGAGTCACCAGTCGATCTGGTTATGCTGAAATCGTCATCGCAGCAGAGGACTTGCCGCCCGATACACCGTACGTTGGCATGCACATGGGCTTGTACAAGGTCAAGATTACTCATCCAAAGCGAAAAATTCCGGCTCGGTACAATACCGAAACTGAGCTCGGTCAGGAAGTGACGCGCGACCTCGGATACGGCGTCAGCATTAATCTCAAGTCAAGTTGACTACAGCCCTCAGGCCGGCGAGTCACACCAAATCGCGCTGTGCGCGGGTCTCCCGACCCCGCACTTCCCCGACCGAAGGTCTCCTGAAGTACCAACACCCGTCGATAGGGCAGGGAGACCTACGGTCAGCGTTTCGGCGAGGTCGGGAGACCTGCGCCGAGCGCGGCTGCACCGAGCGCCTGGATGCGCCTGAGCTATGCGCAGGTCGCGTTGCGCACTGGTCTCCCGACCCCGCACAGGGCTGGCGCTGGCTCACGGGCTCAACGCAATCCGCGCTCAACAACACTCAAGGCGATCAGCGCGCCCATCATCAGCAGGCAGCTGGCCGGCTCGGGAACTGTGGTCGACGTCGCCGGCGGCGGAATCACCGTGCCGTACGCACCCTGCCAAAGCTGCAGGTCGAGTCCGTCGACCTGCATATCGCCGTTACCGTCGCCATCGGCAACTGTGACGGCGAAAGGTGTGATGTCGTCCAGTCCGACGTTGCGTTGAGCCTGCAGGAAATCAGCCCCATTGACAGCCAGGTCACCGTTAAAATCTGCAGTCTGCGAAGGCAGTTCCAACATCGATGCTACGTTGTGTACGCTCACGCTCCCGGCGAAAATGTCGGCAACGACACTCGGTGGAGCGTATCCCTGCCACAAAGCGACATCGTCGATCCAAAAGTCGGGGTGGGAATTGGTGCTGTCAAACGGACCTCCTAACGGACCATCCTGTGGGTCGCCAATCTGCAACGGAGCGTCTGGGTTGCCCATGAGTGTATCGCCGTCGGTCTGCACCGGACTTAGTCCCGCGTTCGCTGAGTCTCCACCGTCAAATCCATCGTAGTAGCCCCATAGTCCTTGCTCGACGGCGTTCCAGGTCAGGAGTACATGGTGCCACTGTGTTCCGTCGACAAACCCGGTCGGCGAAACAAACTGGACCGCTTCGAATCCACTATTCAATCCAAATGACCACAGCAACTCGTTAGTCATGTTGGCAGAGCCGACGCCACCCAAGCCCCAATGGGGAGCAAAAATGCGCGGTCCGCCACCGATTCCAGCAGCCAATTGCCAAAATGCTAACTGGTCGGCAGTTCGGAACCACGTGCTAAGTGTGTAGGAGTTGCGAAAATCCATTTTGCGGGCGTGTGGCACTTCTGCGCCAAACCCTGTGTCGCCGACTTTGAGGACGTCACCACGTAGGTTCGGATCAATAGTATCCGCCACTATCGAGGCAGTAGCATCGACAAGCGTGCCATTGGCTGGTGCAACCACGCCCGACGCGTCTACGTATCCCGAGACATCTTCAATGCTCGCCGCCGAATCCCCCTCGAAGTCGTAGTACAATAGTAGTGTTTGCGCTTCTGCCGAGTGAATGTGGAGGAGCAGTATTGTGGCAACGGTAAACGTCGAAACGCGGTATTCGAATCTCATAGTTGGTGCACTTTCTCAAATAGCAGCGGCGCGATGGTTTCTAGTTTTTAATTGAGAGTTGCGGGTTGAAGGTTGAGGGTTGAGACTGTGGACCGTCCAATTTAATGCTTGTTGTTACCAGTATTTTTCATTCTGATCTCAACTCTCGACCGGCGACTTCTTACGAAAACGGCCGCCAAAGTACTCAGAGCCAGTATGCAGCTGGACGGCTCGGGGACCGTTGTCAGCGGATCGGGCGGAGTAATCGAACCAAACTGACTTTCCCAAAGTTTGATGTCCAAACCATCGACCTTTAAGTCGCCATTGGCGTCACCGTCGGCAACCGTCACCGCAAATGGTGTGAGATCGTCGATGCCCAAACCGATCTGCCGTTGCAGGGACAAAAAGTCGGCGCCGTCGACGTCACTATCATCATCAATATCTGCCGACGCAGTAGGGAGCTCCATCATCGCGGTCGCATCTGGTACGCTGATGGTCCCATCGAACAAACCAGTGGCAACGCTAGGTGGCGCGTAACCTTGCCAGAATGCCACGTCGTCGACCCAGAAATCGGGGTGTGGATTGCTACTGTTATAGAGATCCAAGACCGGGCCACCCGGTCCATCCTTCGGATCCGCGATGTAAAAGGGCGTGTTGGGCTGTGCAAGCAGGAGGTCCCCGTCAGTTTGCACAGGGCTGAGTCCGGGATCTTCTGGGTCGCCCGCATCGTCGCCATCGTAGTAACCCCACAGCTCTTGGGTTGCGGCGTTCCACGTCAATAGCACATGGTGCCACTGCGTGCCGTCGACAAATCCGGACGGTGAGACGAACTGGACCGGCTCAAAGCCGGAATTGAGGCCGAAGTCCCACAACAACTCGGTGGTCATTTTGGCACCGCCGACGCCACCTAATCCCCAGTGGGGCGCAAAAATACGTGGCCCACTCTGTGGCGTGTTTGAATCCCAGCCAAAGCCGGCGGCCAATTGCCAGAACGCCAGCGAATCGGCGGTCCGGACCCAAGCTTGGATCGTATACGAATTACGAAAATCCATCTTGCGAGCGTGAGGAACCTGCGCTCCAAAGCCCGTGTCCCCTGCTTTGAGGACGTCGCCACGGCGAGCCGGATCAATAGTATCCTCAACGATCGTTGTGTTGTTGGGCGTGCCGTCCTGATCGATGAATGTACCATTGGCGGGCACCAGGGCCCCTGAGGCATCCTGGTAGCCCGAAACGTCTTCCACAAGCGTCGTGTCCCCCTCGAAGTCGTAGTAGAGGATCAGCTGTTGGGCGTACGTGGCGGCGCAGTAACAATTCAGAGCGGCGGCCAGGATTAGTGCCGATATCGACTTGCGAAGCATTGGTTTAGCCTCCAAACTTGGGGATGTGAGCTGCGCCGCACGTCACCCTGACGCCTGAAAGGTCCCGCGCTGGATAATCGATCGAAATCCCCAAACGGTAAAACCCCCTGACGATGATGTAGGACGATATAAAAGGACGATATAAATAGCCGGCGCTGCCCCCTGCCGGCTGGACGAACGAATCGTGCCCCGGGGAAGCCGCCTTGACGAAGACCGTCTCCGGGGGCAACGTCGTTCGGCGCCGGGTCAACCGCGCGCCGAGGCTATCCGGTCCCAAGAAACGACGTCCGTGCCCGGGTGCCTGGGTGCGCGGGGCATCAATCTCCGAAATTCCTCGACGTTTTCAAAAAAATCGACAAGAAAGCAGGCACTCTGCGTCAACGACCCAGTTGCCGGGCGCAGAGTACCTGTTCATTCACGACAACTAGCTGCGACGTCGCCTGAGCATCAAGCCCAACATCGCCGTTCCTAGCAAGCCAAACGTGGCCGGTTCAGGAACCGCGAAGTCAATAATGCTTTTTTCCCCCGAAAAGAGGTCACCAATGTTAGTCGGGCTCAGGGCACCCGAGAAGTAGCCGGCTTCATCGATAAACACGTCCGGGGCACGATTATCGTCGTCTTCCGATCGTCCTCCGAGGTCGATGCCGTTGCGGGGGTCATTGTCAAATCCCGCCCCAGTACCGCCCGGCGTGCCGGTGCCAGTAATACACCCTGCCGCGTAATTGTTGGTGCCCTCGCAGGCCGCCTGGTTCGTCACCTCGGCGCCGTCCAGATATCCAATCAATCTTGGGTCAAGGGCGTCGGAAGTGTCTAGGACGGCGGCCACGTGGTGCCATTGGCCGTCGTTGAACGCACCTGTGATATCGGCGAACTGAAAAGCGCCAGGAGCGTTGTTGCCGTCACTGATCGCCACGTTGGCGTGACCACCATCCAAAATGAAGATACGGTGGGACTGAGATCCACGACCGATGACTGACTGGAAATTTGCAGCCGGGCTAACATCGGGCTGCTTCAGCCACATCGTCATCGTAAAACCATTGGTGGCCGCCCCAAAGCGGTCTTTGTAGAGGGAGTATGACCCGATGCCAATTGCTCCGGTCGACAAGACTTCGTTGGTTGCACCGACCGCGCCCGCGCCTGGTCGAGTGTCATCAGGTACCAGCGATGACACTATCTGAAGATAGCCATCGGCGGGATCCGGCCACCCGGAGATGTCGTCGACAAGCGTGCCGTTGTTGGTGGGACCCACGGTTTCGTCCGTCTCGGGTGTGATCGCGGAACTGGATTCAAAGTCGTACCCAGCCAATAACCTCACCTGGGCGTGGGCCGACGGCGAAGCCAGGATCGCCAACGACAATGTGGCGATCGCTACAACAGAAAATTTCTTCGTCATTACTCTACCTCCCTAAAAAAGACCTAGTTGCTGAGCCAAGAGAAAACGACTTGCCTGAGGTGAACGTCAACTCTGTAGTAAATGCAGATTCGATTCTGGACTGGCTCACTCAAAAGAGACTACTGCTTCCTGAAAAGAGTTTCACAAATTGTTGAATGCAGTGCCGTCTGCAAAGAAGTGCCAATCCAATGGCGTGGAACCTCTAGCCCTCCCGTCGTCGCGCTAACCTGCGGGTACAGTATGAACCGTCAAAGTCCCGCAAGTCCACTGATTTGAAACCGCAGAACCAAAAAGACAAGAGATAGAACTTCAAAGGATAGCCGATAGTCCAAAAGTGCAATAAACGGCGCCCATGCGTACTATTAATCCAGTAGGATCGCCCGCATTTCTCACTCTAGAGCAATTCCTTTTATTGCATAGTCGATCCAGACAGATTAAACCAAGGGTGGCGAAGCCACAATTAGGTCCCCCTCCCTTGATGCAGCTTTATGCAGTTGCTAGCAAAATTGAGTGAGCACTGAGCAAGAATAGAAGGATTGCCTTGCAATCCTTCTGCCCTGAAGGGGCTTCAGAACATAGCCCAGGGTAAGTTCCGCCCCGCGTCTTTAAACACAGCGGGCGCCACCCTGGGTGACAGTTCCCCCAATCGCATGTCCGAGCGGAAGATGTGGCTAATCTTCGGGGCATATTCGAGGACGCCATCATACAGGTTAATGGCGAGCCGCGTTCTGCCAGTCCCCGGTTTGCTTTCGGCCTCGAATACGTGCCGATGGCTGGCTGAGCAAAGTGCTCGGCCGATGTCTGTTCGCCAAACGATACCCAGGGCGGCGTCGCCTGGGGGCGGTCCTTGCCCTGGGCTATGTTGGAAAGCCCCTTCAGGGCAAAAGACTTGGAAAACCAAGTCTTCCAATCGTACCGAGAACCCAATCAGCACCGCTAGCAACTACATAAAGCTGTTGATGGGGGAGGGGGATTCAATTGCGGCTACGCCGCCTAGGATTTGATCGGTATGCATCTCTGTATTCGACTATGTTAAATCGGGAATTGCTCTAGTGCTTGTCGAGAAGCCGTAGCTGATTGTGTGTCTCGTGACTGATCTGGCGAGAAAGTGGTCAAATACCGCTGAAGTTACAGCACTCGCGACACGAAGTCGAACTGACGAATGAGGCTCAGGAAACTGCCAGATTTACGGGCGGCATTGGGTCTTTTGTGCTCGATTTTGCCCCTCAAAAGTCCTGTCGAGCGTTAGCTTGTAACGGCCTTCTTGCTCGACTAGAACCGTTAGAGGAGTCCATAGAGGATGCTCATAGTTAGAGTGAATCAGCGGCGGACCGATGCCGATGGGAAGTAGCTTCGAACCGGTGTCATTTTTCCGTACGATGAAGGAATCATAGCCCCATCTCCCTGGAGCCAATCCACCAACAATGTCCCGGCGGAAAAAAAAGAGTCGCAATGCTTCGCCCCTGCCTCCCCAACCGCGGCCCGCTGGCAACAGAGGCTGGCTGTGGCCCGCTGCCGTCGTGGGGTTGATGGCACTGGGGCTGGTGGTATTCATCGCTCGACCAGGACCGCCAGACAAGTTCTTGTCGCCAGCGGAGGACAAGACGGCTGCCGCGCATTATGAAGACGCTCGCCAGGCGATGTCCGTTAAGCGATGGAGCCAGGCGGAGGCAGCGCTACGGCAGGTGGTTGAATGGGAGCCTGACAATTTTGCAGCCCATTTCGAACTGGGAAGCGTGCTGGCCAGGTTGCAAAAACATGACGAATCGCTGGTGCAATATGACAAGGCAGTGACGCTCCGGCCGAGTAGCGCTGAGGCCCACTATCAGCTGGGGATGGCCAATCAACTGGCCGGCAAATCAGCCCAAACGATTGACCATTGGAATGAAGCCCTGCGTTTGCAACCCGACTTCCATAAGGTCCGCAACCATTTGGCGACACTCCTCTGGGAACGTGGGCAAGTCACCGAAGCCATGACGCTCTATAGCGAGGCGGTACGATTATTTCCCGACAACGCCAGCTTGTACAGCGACTACGGCGTCCTTCTTTACAGAACCGGTGAGTCCGCTGAGGCGCAGAAGCAATTTTTGAAAGCAACGGAACTCGATCCGCAGACCGCCAACGCGCAGTTCAATCTTGGCGCAGCACTCGCCCTTCAAGGAAGGCTGGAAGATGCAATTGAGCGGTTCAAGCTGGCGGTTCAAGCGAAGCCAGACCACGCTGACGCGCTTTTTCAATGGGGAGTAGCGCTGGCGCGGCAAGACCAACTCGACGAGGCAATTAATCAGTTCGATAAAGCCATCCTAATCAAGCGTGACCATGCGGAGGCGCATTATCACAAAGCGCGCGCGTTGTTGCAGCTGGGCAAGACAAAACAGGCGATCCCCCTACTGAATGAAGCGCTCCGACATCGAGTCAATTACACCGAAGTGCATTTTACATTGGGCAAGGCACTGGCCGAGATCGGAAGAGATTCACTCGCCTTGTCGCAGTTTCGATTTGTGCTGCGGCTCGATCCAGATCATGCCGAGGGGCATTTTGAGATCGCGTCTCTCATGGCCAGGCAAGGTCCGTTCCGAGACGCCATGGTGCATTACGAAGAGGCGCTCCGTTTGCGGCCCGATTGGCCACGCGCCATGCACCGATTGGCGTGGATTCTCGCCACGCACCCCGACCACCAATTCCGCGATGGGCAGAAGGCCGCCAAGCTCGCGACGCGTGGTCACCAGCTGACCATTGAAGATTTACCCGTGTTGCTGGACGGTCTGGCGGCCGCCTACGCCGAGTCGGGCCAATTTGAGCAGGCTATCCAAACGGCCCAGCAAGCGCTCTCAGCGGCCAAGGCATCCCAGCACACAGAACTCGCCAGACGGATCGAATCGCGGCTGCTGCTCTACGAAGCGGGCCAGCCCTATCGTGAGGCGGCCAGCGGGGTCCCTTTGCCTTGATGGATGGTTAACTGCACATCGACACCCGGGACCTGAAAGCGTTCTTCCGCGCCGTCGGGCCACGTGACATCCAGCCACGATACACTTGTGTGCGGCCCGAGACCAAAATGGGCCTGCGGGTCGCTGCTGGATAGGTAACTGTAGGATGGCAAGATAAGCGCCACACGCGTCTGCTGGCCGACCCTCAAACTCAAACGGGCACCAATGGCATCCCTCGCCCCGACCATGGCTCGGACCACGAGCCAATGCTCGTTGTGGCGGGCCGCGTTGTTGCGGAAGATTCGCAATGTATTGTCGACATTGCAAGTGACGATGTCGATATCCCCGTCGCCGTCCAGATCGCCACAGGCGAGGCCCCGGGTGACTTCGACATGAGATGCGAAGGTGCCGGAGATGTCGCTGACATTTTTGAAGCGACCCGATCCATCATTCTGGAAGAGGAGGTTTGGCTCCGCGTACTTACTCCAGAACGGACCGACTTTTGATTCGGCGCGCACCGCGCCCCGCGCAACGCGGCCGTTCGCGACTGCCAAATCGAGGTCGCCGTCGTGATCGAAGTCGATCAACGCACATCCCCAACCCGTATAGGGTCGATCGACCGAAGGCAGGCCGGCGCTTGCACTGTGGTCTGTATACGATTGGCCGTCAACGCCGACCGTCGGGTCGGCCATGTAAAGCGTGTTACTTTCGAGTGTCAGGTGAGTCATGAACAGATCCAAAACGGCGTCGCCGTTCACATCGCCAATCGCCACGCCCATGCTCGCCTCAACGTGGCCGGCGGCATTTAAGGCAACGCCGCGCAGCAAGCCTTCATCGACGAACGTTCCGTCCCCTTGATTGACCCAAAGTTGATTGGGCTCGGAGTCGTTGGCAACGTAAATGTCAGGCAGCCGGTCGCCGGTCAGGTCGGCAGCAATCACCCCCCAACCCCGCGCGGGAGAATGGATGCCAACCTGCTCACTAACATCGGTAAAGGTCCCATCACGGTTGTTTCGATAGAGCGCATCGGACACGCCAGGAAAAACCTGCGGCCCACAGAAATCGGTTTGTTCAAAGTGGTGTTCCCCCCCTGGGCCGCAGATCGCTTCCTGATCGAACTCCCCGAAATTAACCACGTACAAGTCCAGCCAGCCGTCTTGATCATAGTCGAAGAAGGCTGCTGACGAGGACCAGTGGTCCGCGGCAACTCCGGCTTTTTCGCTGGCATCGTGAAACAGCGTGCCGTCTGGTCCCGTGTCGTTGATATACAGGGCATTGGGACCAAAATTGGTCACGTAAACGTCCAAGTCGCCGTCGTTGTCCACATCGCCGATCGCCGCGCCATGTCCAAAGCCGGGGTTGTCTAATCCGGCAGCAGCGGACACTTCGACGAACCTACCGTCGGATTCTTGGCGGAACAGCCGATTGGGCGCTTGGCCGTTAAACGGATCGGGCAATTCGCCGGCAGGCGCATGGCACACCTGGTAGATATCGAGGTCGCCGTCATTGTCGTAATCGAAGAGGGCGACTCCGCCGGGCGAGATTTCTGGAGTAAAGTACTTCCCGTCGGGCCACGGCTGCCCTGAGGACGCACCGACAAGTCGAGAGGTGATCTCTGTAAAGAGCCCGCCGTCGTCTGACGCTGCATGTCGGGCAGCTGACTGGCGAGCATCTGCCGCATCGGACAGAGCGCCCGAAAGTCGCGGCTGCGACTTCTCCGCGTTGTCGGCGCAACCGGTTGCCAACATCGGGGTGGCAAATCCGAGGCAAATAATCAAGCGAATCGATAAATCAGACATTTTCTTACATTGCGTTTTCGTAGCCGTTCACGGGCCTCTCGGAACCTGACCGAGGATAGTTGCCCAAGATCGACTTCTTCATATTTTGAGAGAGGCATTTCGGGCTGTCAAGGCTTTTCTGCCCCCCCAAGAATTTCCAA